>Ga0233431_1000767_pt1 | contig 64682 bp, 59 predicted proteins | sample SI_118_April2016_FD_179867 | JGI IMG/M metagenome (GOLD analysis project Ga0233431, IMG submission 179867) | Seawater microbial communities from Saanich Inlet, British Columbia, Canada - SI_118_April2016_200_MG | ecosystem: Environmental > Aquatic > Marine > Inlet | place: Canada: British...
GATGATTTCTTCTTGCTTAATTTGTATTTCATGAGTGATGGGGAATCTAATGGTTATATCAGTCCCGTCTCCCTCGTTGCTATCAACAGAAATTTCTCCATTATGACGCTGAACCATTCCATAAACCTCACTCATCCCTAAACCGCTGCCATTTGCACCTTTAGTTGTAAAGAACGGATCGAAAATACGTTCAACGGTATCTTCTGTCATTCCCATACCAGTGTCTTTAAATGAAGCGCTCACCGTTTCATCATCTCCATCCACATTCACATGAATAATTCCTCCATTTGGCATAGCATCAACTGCATTGAAAATGATATTTGTAAAACCATTCTGTAGTTCTGAGGCATTTCCAAGAATATACAAATCCGGTGCAATATTTACGTTAATGTGAATCAAAATCCCTTTCTTCTGGCTGTTTTCTTTCCATTTATTTTCTGTTAAATCAAGAACATTTTTCATAAGACTACTGAGATTAACCGGTACTTCCTTTATTCCGTTGGAGTTTCTAGAAAAATCTTGCATTTTTTTCACTGTGGATGCACCATTTTTGGCTGCTCTTTCAATGATTTCAAGCTGATCAACCAGGGCTTTATCTAATCCCTTTTTCTTAATAATGCTGACTCGCCCCATAACAATTTGAAGAAGATTATTAAAATCATGGGCAATACCCGAGCTCATATAACCTATTGCAGTCATTTTATTATCCTGGCGGTTTTTATTCTTAATCTCCCTGTCTTTGGTTACATTCTTATTTGTGAGGATAAACCCAGTTAGTTCATTTTCCTTAGAAAAAACAGGATGAGTTCTCTCCTCCATATATTCACCAAATCGTTCGTCATAGTTTTCCACAGGAATCATTTTTCCAGTATTGATTGTCTCTTGCAATGGACAATCTTCGCATGGTGATTCATTCCTGCGTATTAACTCATAACACATCTGTCCTTTTAGGCTGTATCCATCACCATAAACAAGATTTGCTGAACGGTTGCTGTCTAAAATTTCATATTCTGAACTACAGATAACCATAGCATCTGATAAATGGTCAAATACTTTTTCGGGAGTAATCATGAATCAAATTTTCATTAATAGGTTATATACACAAATTTTGTTATAAAAAAACATTCAGACAGGAAATCGTATTTAACAATTCGACCCCCTGTCTGAATATGAATTAACCAATTAATAAACCGGAGGACCAACTCCCCCCGGCTTATCAAGTGGTCAGATTACTCAACGCTTGTTCAGTTTGTGTAACTCGAGCATTTGCCTCGATAAATTGAAACTCCTTTAGGGCAGATTGATAGTTTTCTACTGACAGATCTCTATCCCCTGTATCCTCATAGAATTTTCCTATTTCCAGGTAGGTTTCGCCAAGATTAAGGTGATTATTATCTTCCTTATTTATTCGTTTACTATTTTCATAGTACGACATGGCAACATTATAATTCTTTCCTTTTCGATTGATCAATCCTAAAATCTTATAAACCTCAGCTATTTCGGATTTTGCTTGCAATTCAGAAAAAATTTGAAATGTCGTCATTACCAATGCATTACTTTCAGATAATTCCCCCATTCTTGCTTTCACCTCTGACTGCTCCAGATAGGATAATCCTTTCTGATAGACATCATTATTATCTTTAGCAAGTTTAATGCATTTTGTCAGGTAGGCACTTGCCTTCCCGTAATCTTGTTTTATTTTGTAATTAATGGCAATATTATGCAGTAACCTTGCTCGTTGTCTTGGATTATCCTTTGATTTTAGAATATCAAGAGCATTTTGATAATAGCCCATCGACTCATCCAAATCACCTAATTGACTGCAGACATTTCCTAGATTGGAAAATATTTGGACCTTTAGAAAATGGTTATCATGTTGACTTGACATCTGCTGAGCTTCGAGAAAGAGAAGTTTTCCTTCGGATGGCTGTCCATTATTAACCTGTATCACCCCAAAGGCAATTTTGTTCTGCAGAATCCCAAAAGAATCATTTTCCTTTTTAAAGAGCAGTGTACTTTTATTTAAATACTTTATCGAACTATCAATATCCCCATTATTAAAATAAATATTGGAAAGAGTCCTGAACGATTTTGCCACCAAAATATTATCTGCATCTTTATGTTTGGTAATCTCTATTAAAAGATCCGCTGCTTTTGTGAATTGAGCATATTTAATAGATACTTTTGCCAATTTATTAATAAGCTGTAGATACACTTTAATATCGCTAATAAAGTGTTTAGAATGTGTAATGATTGTATCAAAATCGATTTCCTTGAAAATGACTTTTTTCATGCCCGGCATTTTTTCAGATTTTGGAATTTCCTTCCAGGAATTATTTAGTATTCGTTCTCGCTCTCTTTTGATATACAAAAATTGATCTGAAAATTCCGGTGTACATTTTTCAACTGTCAGTTGAAATACTTCTTTTAGAAATGATTGTAGTGTTTTATTGGTCATAATTCCTCCAAATTCGTATAATAAAGTTATTCACCATCAAATTCCCATGCATATGTTGTAAAATGGTCAATCCAAAATGAAATGGTTTCATTTTCATTGTCCATTTCAAATCCGTCAACGATAAACCAATAACTACCAAGTTGACTAAAGTAGATATCGGCGGCATCCAGATCACCGTCAAAATCTAGATATGCCCATGACAACGTAATCAAAACTGGTTCATTAAAATTCATACTGGGAAGTAATTCCACCCCTGCACCACATTGCTGATTGTTTTCTACGCAAATAACTTCCAGTGAAAATTCAACTTCTTCCGATAGGGCTCCAGGTGGAAAATATACAGAATTACCATAAGTATTATCTACGCCAAGCAATCCACCCTCAGGTCCAATGATCTGATCATCAAATCCATCCCTAGATAATGATCTAATCATTTGCTTCATCTGAGCATTCCATGGAATTATTGATAGCTCTTCCGTAGGGATTCCATTATCCTCACTGTTTTGAGGGCCGGTAATCGGGTTTTCACTGCATCCAAATATCAATAAAATAACCAATAGGCTGCTTATTGCACCTCTGTTAATCTTTTGCGCTGTCATAATTCTTTCTCCTTAATCGTTTTTCAAAATTCTACTGCTGTTCTGTAATAACTGATATTGTCTGTTCATGGGTATTAAACAAACTCTGCATCATAAGATCAAATGCAGAAATTCAAACAACATTATATTCATGTTCCATTTAGCGAGGTATCTTTTGGTCATTAAATTAAATATGGAGCATTTTTAATGATAAACTAATCAATAAAATAATCCATAATGTCTCTCTAATGATCAAGCACCTATGGAATTCATTATGGCAATTTTTACGCCAATAGTAACAAACTTAACTATTTCTACAATTTATATCTTGAATATTTTGATTTAGATGTTCTGATTAATTTTTTATCCTATTGATAATATAGACCATAGCTAATATTTCAATATATTTTCTCTCTCTAAATATTTAACATAGAATTGATAGTTTAATCAAATTATCATTTAATTGTATCGATGAGGGTTAAAATTATTTGATTGAATCATCAAGTAAATTTGACGAATGTCAAATATTTTTTACACAATGAAGTCAAATGATTTTGTCATTATCGATATTTAGGGGGTATAATATTTAATAAAAAATATCCTACCCACCATTTCGCTGAATAATTCGATAAAATTATCGCTTGGAAAATATCCAAATTCAAGTGAAACATAAAAGATAAAACTTTTCGGACCAAATCTGCAGAATGAATCATGAAATTACATATTTAAAAGATAATCTCATCCTTGTATAGAAAATTTAATTAAACTTATTTCGGGTCTATCCTAAATCAAAAATATTTTATATTATTCGAACTCTTTTTACCTGCAAATTGGTTTGCCATTAGAAAAATACATGACATCAACATTTTTGGTGTTAGTGCTTACTGTAATTATTAATGGGCTTTAACTTGGTTTCCAATACCTTTCCAGTATCAGTCCTGGGAATAGATTTAACATAAAAAATATCCTTCGGAATTTTGTAGTCAGCCAGTTTTCCTTTACAATAATTTTTTATTTCAATGCCTTGATCGCCTGGTTTGATTAATCCTCTACTTTCATAATATTTTTTTAATACTATAAATGCCACAATCTTCATACCCCATTCATTATCAGGAAGTTTTGTAACCTCGCAGTCGTCAACGTCAGGAATCTGTATGATGATATTTTTAACCTCTTCGGGACTTATATTTTCACCGCCGCTGATAATAATATTATCTTTTCTCCCTGCAATGTATATTTTATTATCATCAGTGATTCTTACAATATCACCGGTATAATGTATACCTCCACAATCAGTTTCACCGATGTATCCCTTCATAACCATAGGCCCTGAAACCACTATTTCTGAATCATCAACTTGCAACTTAACATCATTAAATGGAAATCCAATAAAATTACCATCTTTCTCGGTTTTGACCGCTGAAAGATGCCAGCCGCTGATTCCTGAACAGGTTTCAGTCATTCCATAACTGATCATTATTGGCAAATTGGAATCACGACAGATTTTTAACAATTTTCCGGAAATTGGACCACCGCCAATAATTATTAAACGAAGACTTGAAAATAATGAAGTACTATTTTTAGACTGCATTAACCGAGACATCATGGTGGGGACCAGTGAGATTATTGATATTTCTCGATGATGAATTAACTGACTCACATTGTTGGTGTTGAAATCGATTGCTATGGAAATGTTAAAGCCATACAGAAGTGCTCTAACAATAATATTTAATCCTCCCACATGGGCAACGGGAAGACATAACAGATAATTATCATGTTCTGTGAACTGAACTTCCTGATGCCAGCTTCTGGCGCTGGAGATAAAATTTACTGAGGTTAATTGAACTGCCTTCGGTAGTCCAGTACTGCCAGACGTAAATAGTATTACGCAGACGTCATCAGGATCTGGCACAACCTTTGGTAAGTCCTGGTAGATATATGTATCAGATAAATCAAAATCTTCAACTGACGATTGATTAATTTTATTTTTCTTAAATAATTTTAAGTGAGATTGATCTGATATAAAGATCGCTGGTTTGACAGTTTCAAAGCATGAGACAATTTCATTGTTGGTAAATTTTTTATGCAAAGGAATTACAACTGCACCCAAATTCTGAACAGCTAGAAAAAATCGAATAAATGAAATTGGGTCTTCAATGCTCAGCATTATTCGCGAGTGTTTGGAGATCCCTCTTTTATGAAGCTGTGCAGCAATATTGTGGGATTCCATCATCAAGGTTTTCATAGTCCATGAAGTCCCGTTGTAATATACTCTGGCCTTTTCATTTTGCAATTGGATGTTATATAATGACTGCAAATCTAAAATCTAATCAATGCTGAAATTGTTTTGCTTCACGGTAATCAATCCCTAGGCCTGGAATATCTCCAATATGCATTCTTCCATTTTCTTGAAAGGGAATATTTTGCTGATCATCATCAAATAATGAACCGGTCATTAAACCACATGCTTCAGTAATTTGATAGGCACAGGATAAATGAAGCAATGCCATCCTGCCGATATACGATTCCATCATTGAGGTTATAACACTTCTAATTCCATGGTCAGCAGCAAGTTCTATGATTTCCATTGTATTTTTAAATCCCCCAGAAACCATCGGTTTTATTACGAATACATCAGTTGCACTTCCATCGATTAAGTTTTCGGCAGACTTTATATTAGTAAGGGATTCATCAGCTGCGATAGAAATGGATGTATTTTTGCGTAACTCTGAGAATTGATGGATTTTATCAGGTGGTAGAGGTTGTTCAAGGTAATCAATATTGTACGATGATAATAAATCGCACGCCTCTAATGCTGTATTCAAACTCCATGCACCATTGACATCCAATCGAAGTTTGACATTGGGTCCCAGGCTCATTGCAATATTTTTGACAAAATCAATATCTTCAGACAATGTATTACTTCCAATTTTCAACTTTACAACTTCAACTCCTCTTTTCAGTTCAAAACTATCATGATACAGAAAATTTACTTTGACAGATGAAAGGGTTCTTTTATTGATGTAAAATGCCATTGCAGTTTTATTCATTTTTGATAATATATCAAGAATAGCCGTCTCAATGGCGAAACAGGCTGAGGGAATATCTTTTAATAAATCCCTGGCTACATCAAGCAATTCTGCACTAACCTCAATTCCTTTTATGGTTTTTGCAATGGATGTGAGGGCAGAGAAACATTCCTTTTCGGACTCGACACTGAAGCCAGTAAGCGGTGCTGCCTCTCCATACCCATTTATACCATTGGCAGATAGTTTGACTATGAAACCGGATCGATATTTATAGATCCGTTGCGATGTTTGAAGCGGAGTTTTAAAGAATATTTTGTATGGAATAACCTTGATATCATTCAATTTCATAGTATTAAACCGAGAACAAATAGTATGCTGTAGACCATCATCACCCTTGCAGTCCCCCCCAGGATGGGAAATAATTCCTTTCGTTCAAGTGTCCATACAGAAATCATCATTTTTGCAGCTATCGGTAATGAGAAGAGATACAGGTACATGGATAAATCGTTTTTCCAGATAACCGCTAAAACTGCCGGGATGAAATATGCGACCACCATCATAATGCTATATTCTATACGACCGAACCGTTTTCCCCATCTTACAACAAGAGTTCTTTTCCCTGTTTTTGTATCTGTTTCCACGTCTCGAAGATTGTTAACTACAAGGATTGCAGTTGAAAATGTTCCCATGGACAAACCAACAAGCAACGATTCCATTGAGATCATTCCGGTTTGCAGGTAGAAAGTACCCGGTACAGCTATCAATCCAAAAAATACAATTACAAATATATCTCCCCAGCCATGATAACCGAGGGGATAAGGCCCACCTGTATAGGCAATCCCAGCGGCAATGGATGCCAAACCTATCCATACGATTGGCCATCCGCCGATGAAAACAAGATAAGTACCGGCAGTAAGAGCCAAACAGAATGTGATAATCATTCCATTTCTCACCTGGATCGTTGATAGCAATCCCGACTGAGTGACTCTGGCAGGACCAATCCGATCAGATGTATCGGTTCCATTGAGAAAATCAAATAGATCATTGGCAAGATTTGTACCAATTTGAATTAGTAGGGCGGCAATCAATGTAATCAAACCAGTGATCCAATGAAATATACCATCATGGTATGCCAATGCTACGCCAAGCATTACCGGCGCAATTGCTGCAGGTAATGTTTTTGGTCGAGATGCCAATATCCAGTATTTAATTTTCATAATCAGTAAATGATAAGAAATACAAATATTTCAATAGGAGAGAATCCAGATAAAAAGGAGTAAATATCTATTAGGGCAGACGGTCAAATTTTGAAAAATCCGGATTTCTTTTTTCTTTAAAAGCGTTCCTTCCCTCCTGGGCTTCTTCGGTCATATAAAACAATAATGTCGCATCTCCAGCAAGCTGCTGTAATCCTGCCTGACCGTCGCAGTCTGCATTCAGTGCTGCCTTTAATAAACGAATAGACATGGGAGATTTTGCCAGAATTTCACGACACCAGTCCACAGTTTCATCTTCTAATTTTTCGAGAGGAACCACGGAATTTACCAATCCCCAATTTAATGCGGTGGGGGCATCTATAAAGCGGCACATAAACCATAATTCACGAGCTCGTTTCTGTCCGATGATCCTTGCCATATATGATGCACCCCAGCCTCCGTCAAATGACCCAACCTTTGGGCCCGTCTGTCCAAATTGAGCATTGTCTGCGGCAATCGTCAGGTCGCACATCATATGGAGAACATGTCCTCCTCCTACAGCATATCCGGCAACCATAGCAATAACTGGTTTTGGAATATACCGTATCTGCTTTTGCACATCAAGAATATTGAGGCGGGGTACACCGTCATCGCCGATATAACCCTGATCTCCTCGGATTTTTTGATCGCCGCCCGAGCAAAAAGCATCAGGTCCTTCACCAGTGAGGATTATCACACCAACCGAAGCATCCTCACGTGCCAATTCAAAGGCATCTTTGAGATCGTGTACAGTTTGGGGTCGAAACGCATTTCTCACTTCAGGACGATTGATGGTTATTTTTGCGATACCACTAGCGTCGTTAATACCTCGAACAAATTTTATATCTTTAAAATCTTTTATGGAATCCCAGTTGTAGTTCATTCCCTCTCCATGAATTGCTGCATTAATTAAATATTGAAAATTTTACCATAATAGTCCAATTGTGAATATGATGGCTTTGTCATCATAATCATTGAATGTTATAGTATAATCCAGGTTTGCAATAATCTGAAAATTATAGGTTCTGAATGTTCGTATTCCGGTGCTTAACAACAATTCGAATCCATCATTTCTTAGATCATCTTTGCCAGGATGAGCCACCCAATGAAATCCAAGTCCAGCACCTATAAACGGGCAAAAATCTCCTTTTGATAATAAGTAATCGGTAAAGACATTAGCCGAAATTCCTTTCCGTGTGGCAAATTGCATTCCCACGAAGAAATTTTCCATATCATATCCTTTTCGGAAATCTAAAGTCAGGGAACGATCTACATCTCCATATCCGTGCTGTGGATACATATATCCAAAGGAAATTCCCGTATAACCACGAGCTTCCCGACGCCGAAACATTTTGTCATTTTCTTTGTCAATTATTGTACCGACCTCAGCAGATTCCGAAAGAGAGGTGCGATTTACAATACTGGAGGCAATTCTTTTCATGATGGTATCCAAAGACTCAACTGATTCTGCCGTAATACTGTCACCTATGATAGTGGTTTTGTTTTCAACATCAATCAATAGATATTGAACCACAATCTTTTCCCCGAGAATACTCATAGAGCAGAGCACTGCTTCAGTTGCACCAACCAGGCGTCCAATATTTCCAGCACAACCGGCATCGCTGCAAATACTGCCGTCAAGGGCGCGCTCGATATCCTGCATCGGGGCGACCTGCAATGCAGTGAGAATACTTATTTCCTGGACAAGTAGATTTTCAGCTGTTTTTGTAGAGTACCTGTCCATCCCTAATGTATGAATGGGAAGTATTGCTATTTTACCTTGAGCAGATAAGATGGATGCCAATCCAAAAAAGATTAGAAACAGTGATTTTGATATATTCTTCATTTAACCCTCATTTAATAATTTTAATCTTCCCAATGTTCGTTAACATTGAAATCATTTTCTCTCAAATCTTATCTGTTCCGATTGTGAAAATTACTGCAATTGCATATCCATTACCGAAATCAGTTTCATCAGATTGAGATCAAGCATTTTAGTACTTTTTTTTGAATGTTATGATGAGTAATAATATCAATTATATCCATCTTTTCAGATCTTGATAAATCGCTTTATCAAAAAAATGTCTTCTGAAGCCAAACTTTCCTCAAAAAAAGCACCAAGATGGACATGCAAAGTGTAAATTGGTTGTTACCCTTTTCGGAGTCGATTTAATTATCAAATCTATCTATATTTTGTGATGACTGTATTATTTTGAAGGATAAAAAAGAGTGATTAGAAAGTTATTCAGTTACAAAGTGATTTTTTTGTCATTTTCAAAATCATATAGCGTCATTTGCCGTAAACGATAATATGCTACCCAGTAATCTTTTAGAGTTTGATAATATTGACGATGCGTGTTATCAAGGTCATTTTGGGCAAAAAACAGATTAGAAATATCAATTTTTCCGATGAGGTATCTTTCCTTTGCTACCTTAAACTGCAAAATGGCAATGGTATCAGATCTTGAGGCAATTTCCAGTTGCTGAGTCAGTAGCTGAAATTCCTTAACCTGATATTCAAGCTGTTGTTCAAAGGTAGTCTGGGTTTTGAAAATTGACTGCCGGGTTTTTTCCTGATCCTGCAATGTTTTCAGGTAGGATAGTTTCTTACCCTTTTGTGTGAGAGGAAATTCAAATCCCAAAGAAAATGACTCCGTTTTCAGTGGATCATTATATATGTCATCAAAATTATCTGCAGTTTGATTATATCCAACACTGGCATATATGTCGGCAGAAAACCAGCGGTTTTTACGCGCCTCCTCGACATTTTTTTCTGCAGTAACTTCCTGAATATCAAATGAAAGATATTGACTTCGGTTTTCTCTTGCTTGCCGGATAACAAAGTCAGGGTCAATTTTCAATTCGGCGAGCTTATCAGGCAGAACTATCTGAAACTGTTCGTTTTGATACATACCCAATGCCAGTTTTAAAGCTTCATAATTCCGTTGATAATTCAGGCGATTTCTTTCCAATGTATTCTGAGAGTTCATAGAAGCTAATTCAGACCTCAGCAAATCATTTTCAGCTATTTTACCTACTGCGTACCGACCTTTTGAGATGGCATGAATTGTATCATTTACACCAATGTTGAATTTTGCATTATCCAGTTGAATCTTTGAAATATACAATGTAAAAAACAGATTGGTAATATCACTGGCAATATCCTCCATATCCTCCAGATATTGCTGTTCAGCAAGTTTTAATTTTTTGAATTCAATGGTTTTTGTCCATTTCAAGTTGTTGAACTTGAAGAGTGGCTGTGAATACCCCAGTGTAAATGGTGTAGCCTGCCATGACACGATATGCTCATTGGAAAAATCGTCTTGGCGAGTAATACTACTTGAAGTAAAAATACTGCCACCAGTATATGGTATGCTTTGGGAGACTGATATACCCAGATTGGAATTACTCTGGTTTTGGGGAATAAAAATGGTTTTTAATGTATCATCAACACTGATATCAAACTCGCGAATGGATCGAGTCAGATTGGGAACCTGTCCTCCAAAAGAAATTTTTGGCCCCAGACCTGTTTTGAATGACTCATATCCCAGGCGGCTGGACTCGAACTCAGATGTAGCTATTTTGGCAGATGGACTATTGGTCTTCCCAATGGCAATACAATCTGACAGGGTTAATATTTTCTCCTGAGAATAAAGAAAACCTGTTATGAAAATGAGTATTAATTTTGTGAAGTAATTCATTTTAACTCTGATAATATTATTGTTCGTTTTAATCATGACGTAACAAAACAACTGGATCCTGTTTTGCCGCTTTTTTGGCTGGATAGATTCCAAAAATTAATCCAACTGACACGGATACCAAAAATGAAAGCAGTACAGAATTCAACGAAATTACGCCCGTAATACCGGTTGATTTTTCAATACCCAGCGTGAAAACATAACCAAGGATTATTCCTATTATTCCTCCTGTGAGGGTAATTGTGATTGCCTCGCTCATAAATTGGAGTGTCACATCTCTTCGGGTGGCACCAATTGATTGACGAATACCAATTTCCTTAAACCTGTCCAAAACAGATGCCAGCATAATATTCATCACACCAATACCACCAACAATAAGAGAAATTGACGCGATGGCACCTAGAACAATATTAAAAATCCTTTTTGTACGCTGTTCCTGCTGTATCAACTGTTCGGGAATGGAAATTTCATAATCAATTACATTATAATGCCTACGCTCCAGCATTCTTTTAATAATTTCTGAAATAGGACTCATGTAACGATTATCATTTACTTTCACGACAATTCTATCAATTTGATGATAATTAAATTCTTTATCAACTCCCTCTTCTTCTGCACCTTCGTCAAACATATCCATCCTATTCAATTCCTGAATATCCTGTAAGGTAACCATACCTCGATTCTTATAGCGGATTAATACCGTTTTGACGGGTGTATAAACATCCATATTGTAATCGCGGATACCCAGACTTTTTATATTTTCTGATGTAATGTCCTGTTGTTCCAAAACGCCGATTATTGTCAGCCATAACTTGCCACATTTTATTTTTTTGCCAAGAGGATTTTCACCGGCAAAAAACCGGGTGCGAATACCATTGCCAATGACACAAACCGGTGCTGAATTTTCTAAATGATTATCGGAAAATACCTTTCCCATGCTGATGGCATTGGATTTTGTTCTCCAGAAATTATTATTAATACCAATCAATTTACCTGATCGCTTTTTCCCTGAGTATATTATGGTGGTTTCAAGAATGATTTCAGGGCTGGTGAACTCAACAAAAGGAATGGCTCTATCTATGCTTTCCGCATCAGAAAGGGTTAAACCTGGAGAATAATGCTGCTTATCGGAGTCTGAAACAATATCTTCACTCACATTCCCTTCTTCCTGTTCTACATTTGGGGTGATGATGATATTATTTGCACCAAGTAATTTCATCTGTTCAAGCAAAGTGGTTTCTGCTCCTTTGCCAATTGCCAGCATTGTGATCACAGAAGCCACACCAAAAATGATACCCATGGAGGTAAGGAATGCTCTTATCTTATTTTCTAAAATGGCATTTACAGCTACCTGAATATTTAGTAAGAGCCTTTGATAATCGCTTCTATCCATGTATTCCTTTGAGCATTATACTCGTGATAAATAACTTTCGGGGATTTTCTTAATCAATCGTTAATGAGAGGAATCAAATCCAATTCGGCTGCATCATCAGGAAGTGATAGATAAATTTTGTCCTCCATTACAAGCCCTTTTTTAACTTCAGCGTAGTTGTCATTAACCAGGCCAGGAATAATCTCCTGCCTGACAATATCCATTCCATTTTTTTTATATACAATGCTTACACTATCTGAAGTATATATGGATTCCAAGGGGATATATAATACAGAATCTAAATTAGCAATTGTGATCATATTCGCTGTCGTGAGTGACGGCAGCAAGGTCGAGTCGGATTCACTTATTTCAATTTTCACTTCAAATACTTTTGAATCAGAATTGGGTCTCTGCTCTCCCATATTTGCTACAGATGTAACTTTGCCAGAGAGTCGTTTTGTTGGATCGGCGTCAAGTGTCACAGACACCAGCTGATCCACTTTAATTTTCTGTATGTCCACTTCATTGACAAACGTCACCGACTCCATAACAGATAAATCTGGAAGCGTTGCTACCACTGGGTCCCAACCGCTTATACTGGATCCTACTACCTTTTTTTTCCCATTCCATTCTTTTGCATAAATGACAATACCGTTTTCCGGTGCATAAATTTTAAATTCATCCATGACATTTACTTTTATTTCATGTTGAGACTTTTCTTTATCAAGGTCAGCAATCACAATTTTTATTTTCTCGATTGCCTGTTTGACCTTTATCGTATAATTCACCTTTGCCTGTTCCAGGCTGCGCTCAGCCTTTTCCAAATTTATTTCAGCTTGCCGTTGGATGGCCGGTGCTTCGAAACTTGATTGTTCTTTCGCCAATTGCTGTTGTTCTAAGCTGTATCCCAGGTTGACTATTTCGTTTCTTGCCGCTGACAAAGTCAGGGTAGAATCTAATTGTGCTTGAATGAGTTGTGATTCGAGTTTTTGAAGATTTAATTCGGATTCTTCAATTTTGTTGGAAAGCTCGGATTTATCCAGTTCTGCCACATAATCACCAGCCTTTACGATTGTACCCTCGGCAACCAAATCAGATATTTTCATATTCCAGATACGGGCCATTCTGGCTTTGGAAGGACCCCTGATATCTGTTGAATTTTTTGCCTGTAATTCTCCGGTGGAGGTGACAACCACCTCAAATTGGCCAAATTCCGGTTGGATAATAATGTGATTATCTGTGTCTGGTGATCGACGAATTATAGTGATAATTACTATGAGAATGATGGCAGCGATAATATATCTGATTGCTTTCTTCATGACAGCTTTGCTTATCCTTGTCTAAATTTTGACATTATCTGTTTCACCCCTTGATAAGAGATGTTTTGGATTTATCTACCATAATCAAAATAATAGAATGACCCAATTTTCCCGCCTGCAAATGTACTACGATCATGTACCTACTGGTCTAATGTGAAGTGCATTTACTTTGAAGCATATAATTTTATAAATGCTATACAAAAAAATAGGCTGGAAAATAATATTCCAACCTATTTGTTCAATTTCACATTTATCGGGAGTTGATTAATCACCAAACAACCGACTAAAAAATCCTCGGTTTTCTTCTTCATATAATTCTGCTGCAATTGCTTTTATTTCTGTTAGATCCATGACCATTTCATTCCAGCCATACCATAATGAATAATCTGGGTTATTATGAAAAGCGCCTTGGAATAATCTCATTCGGTGTTTTAGATGCATTACAAACAATTTCTGTTCGATGGGTGTTGGTGCATCATGGAATGTTAGCAGATCAGGAAAATTGTACGAATAAGTATCCGGCTTAATCAGGAGACCTTTTTCATATAAATCAGCAATAATTCGGATTGCTTCTGCCAAAAGAGCATCTCCAGCTTTGATGAGATCATCGCCTTTTTTTAATTCAGCACGACTGTAATTTTCAGAATGGCATTTAATACAGACTTTGATCATTTTCTCTCTCTCGACATCGAACCCTTCTGCGGTTAATCTTGCTACCTGGGCATTTGCCACTACATCCAACCTACCAGTTGGTTTTCCCTCCGGATCCAAAACACCTAGGGCCTGGAGTATCGTTACCCGGTTTGCCCACCATTCAGCATCTTCTCCTGGATAGGGAGCGAGGCCGTCTGTTCTTACAGCTAGAAATCCCCACGCCGTTCTTACTTCATGATCTCCATCAGGCATATGACAATCCTGACATGTTGGAGCACTGGTATTTTCAGGTAGAATACCGTTCTGTTTTAATAAATACCTGACGCCATGTTTTGATGAAGAATACATCTCCCATTGCGGATGATCAAAACCCATATGACAGGTTTGGCAAGCCTGTGGTTGACTTGATTCTTTTAGTGAAAATGTGTGCCGGGTATGACAGGCGTCACAGCTGGCATTACCATAAGTATTACCATTTTTTCTAAGGTTTTCAATCTGAGATTTTGATTTCATTCCAATTTTGTGGCATCCACCACAACCCTTTTGGCCCTCGATCAGTTCCATGGGTTTCCAATGAGTCGTTGGCATCGCTTCCATGGCTGCCCAGGCTAATGCATGTTTACCTTTTGAAAATTGCTCAACCTTTTCTTCATGACATTCAGCACATGTTTCAGGTGTTGGGAATTCTACTTTTTCCACATCATGATTGTTTTGGTGATCTTCCCCATGACAGACCTCACAGCCAATGTCATTCTCACTATGGGCACTTATTTCCCAATCTGTGACTATACCGGGCTGGATTTGCTTATGGCAATCTATACAGGTGTCTGCATATAAAATGGTGATGGATGCCAGCATGGCTATTAATAGAATATTGTATAAATACCTCATGACCTATTCCTTTTGTTGATTTGTAATAATAATATTTTTAATGCGATATTAAGATATGTAACCTATCAATAGATTTATACCCAGAGCAAGGTCTATGACTCTAGAGTCATAGATTATTTTTCCAAAAATAGAACCGACTTTTCCCCTGAATGCCGGATATCAAATAATTCCTTTAGTTGACCATATTTATTACCCTGTATTGTTCGATCAAATACGGAAAAGCTGGTGAACATTGTGCATTTTCTATTTTGAGAAGAAAACTCAGCATGGTATTCTCCCACATCATTTATAAAATGAATATCCTCAGGTATCTCGATTACTTTATAGTCTTCATCCAGACTAACAATTACCGTATCGACTAACTGATATGGTGAATCAAAATAATAATTGCTTTCTTTTCCTTCTTCAAATGTTGGGCTATTTGATTTGTACATCTTTAATTCAAAGGGAATAATTTTCTTCTTGAATTTATTATTATCCGGACAATCGAAGTCTATATTAAGCTTCATATTGCCGTGTTCATTTTCAGAATCTATTAAATTATAGTTATGTATCGTACTGCTGGGAAAAAAAGGCAGCACAAAGTCATTGACAATCTCATCAAATGATCCCTCATCTTTTAAAATTGAGGTCAGCTCATAGGCAAATTGTCCGATATAATTGAAAATGAATTTACCTGATAATTCACCTGAGTTTTTAAGAATGAATGATACATTTTTCACCTGAACGTTTTCATTAAACAATCGTGATGGTGATTTTGCAAGTTGACTATCTTCACCATCCAAAATTAAAACATTCACATCCTCGTCATATTCAGGAAGCTGCCCAAAGGGGATTATTGGGTTTGTCGGGTCAAATAAAATATACTCTCCATCTATTAAATTCACCGTTTTGAATTTGTGCCTATCCAATACATTATTTACACCAATTGCTGAAATGGCATGGTTAAACTGACTTGAAGGGAATTGCTCATTGACAAGCCAATCACCACGGGTGTGGATCAACACAGGCTTTGAATCGATTCCAACATACGATAACATTGTATTTAGTAATGTGGCTTTATCCTTACAGTCACCATATTTATTTAAAAATGTTTGATCTGCAGGATAGGGACGAAATCCACCTTCACCAATTTCCACTGCAATATACCTGATATTCTCCTGAATCCATAAGGTGATGGCATTGATTTTATCTAAATCAGAAGTCATACCAATTGTTAGCTCATCCACTGTAGAATTGATTCCATCATGGAAATCTATTTCTTCATTATAATAGTAGTTATCTATGGCCCGGCCAAGACTTTCCCAGTTTGTGTGGGCGTTATTTGGATTGTTTAAGTCCTTATCCAAACCTACCTGGTAAAACAGTATTGGCAAATCATTTTGTGGTAAGCGCTGCTGTTCATATCGTTTTACTTTGGGGACATCTGATAATTCAATAAATAATTGACCATTGTCTTGTGGGATTATTTCCGATGATAAACCGGTATTTATATTATCATTGAGTAATGTAAAAGTGGATGGCCATCCAGGGTATGTAATTGTTAGTTGCAGAACGTTTATGGGGTATGAATCCTGCAATATTATCCTGGATGAATATTGCGGGTTATGTGTTGTATATGTGCACCCAATTCCAAGAATGGATCCGGGAACAAGTATATCCGTGTCCCAAGATAGAAATTTGCTATCGGAATATAGAAAACGTCCAATACCTTCTGATTCTTTTAATTCTTTTGATTTTACTCGCTTTGCCTTCTTACCAGGCAGTTTATAATAAATTTCTATATCGCTGATTTTGGTTTTATCATCATAGTGAAATCGCATCGGTAGTTCATTTCCCAGATCATTATTATTACCAAAGTATATCATTTGTTCTGATCTTGTGATCTTTCGATTCACACTGTCAAATTTTATATCTATATTTTGAAATAAATAGCGGGACTCTTTAGCTTTGGACTCAAATTCGAAAAATGGTCTCATCCACTTGGAAGAATCAGCCATCAACATACTGGAAATGATGGTAACTGCAAAAAACGTATACAAAAGTCGATTCATGTAAACCTTATTAATCTATTCTTTTTAAGATAATCTCTTCATTATCTGATGCCATTAGCATTGAATAATATTCATTCACCTTTTCAAATAGACCCCGGGCAACAACTCTTTTTTGGGTTTGGCGCTCCCTTGTGATTATAATAGAGCCATCGGTCACTTTTGTTTTATAATAGAAATAAAGTCCGGTTTGTTTATCTTCAAGAATATAGTTAGTGGGCAAACTTTCTACTTCATATCCCTTCGGAATCGTAATATTATATATGTCTTTTATGAGATAGGGATATGAATAATAAAAATTTGAATATCGTTCATCACCCCAGGTCGCTGAATGTTCATAACGTCGGAATACATTGGGATTAATGATGATCCTGTCTCTTGTTTTCAAAGCATATCCATCAGAGTGGTAAGTGATTGACATGGACTTATCACCAATCAAAAATGTATCAACCACTGCAGTAGTCAGGTCATCCTGAATATAATTAACAACTCTTTCGTTTTTTCTTTCATCATCGTTTTTTTTGAGAGAATTTATAAATCCTAAACTAATGCCTGTGTATTGAATATCAGTTTGAATATCAATTCGGTTGTTTTCAATATTGGATATAGTATGTACACCAACAGAACTATTTTCTATATAATCTGAACCTGGTGTGGTAACAATTTCAATATCATTTCGTTTTAGTATTACTGCTTCAACATTCTGTGATTTCCAATACGGTTCATTAACCTCAGCAAATGATACTGAAGGGTCAAGATAATATTTCTCAAACCCAACTTCAGCAACTACTAATATATGGTCAAATTGATATGGATATGGAAAAGAAGAAACGGGTTTGCCATTTGTATAAAAACGGGTTAGAACAGGATATACCCTTATGCCAGCTTCCTTCAACATACCCATGAGTAATACGGCCAAATCTTCATTGCTTCCATATCGATCATCATAAGTTGCCTTACTTGATTTCGAAATGAAGCTTAATCCTCTAGTCCCGTTAAATTCAATATTCTCCTGTACCCACTTTAATAGTGTACTAATTACGAGTGATGTATTTTCTGGGTTGACACCAACCTCTCTAAGAATTTGATTTGTCTCCGGAATTTTATCAATCTGTGCTTTATAATTTATATAGGGAATCATATCACCCCATGTTTCAATTACCTTTTCCAGACGGTACCTTGATAAAACAGCCAATACCTCCATACCGTTTCGCTCAGCTGTTGCACCAAGGAATTCTTCTTTTATCATTGGCAAATTATCACCCTTCAAACTCAAGACTTCAAATTTTCCTGCAGCCAATTTCAGAGTAGAATGCTCTAATTTTATATATTCAGGTTTATTACGATATGAGAGAATGTAACTCAAGCCTCCTGTTCTGTAGAAGTTATACTCAACATGTCTGACTGGTACTGTATCGTGAAATATAAATGGCAGAATATAAACAAATCTTTCAGATTCAAAGCTATAATGATATTCAAGAATTGACCCTGGAGTTACATCAGGAAAAGTAAAGGATTTGAATTTAAGATCGTCAATTTTTTTATCATATATAGTTTTCGGATCTAAATCGACTATAGAGCCGTCTGGATGTATTGTTCTGGCAGCAATTTCCATGAATCCAGAATATCGGTAGGCTGGGATATGAATTGTGGCATAATCCATTCCCTCCTGGGAATATATCTTTCTTTGTTCTTTAAATTCATAAATCGTTTTTCGTGACGGAGCAATGTCACTCACTTTCCTGCCATATGCCCATACATCCATTTTTTTGTAAAGAATCTCAGCATGTATTTCAGGATGATCGGGGATTTTAGTCCAGGATAATTCATCAGGATCAACAGGAAGCCAATTGACTTTCACGCAGCCTGCCAATAGGATTAAGAATAAAGCAGTTAAAATTAATATAGTCCTTCTCATTGCAATCCTCTTATTTCATTAATTTTCTTGTAGAATTACGAAATTTAAGATATTTATGTCATTTAAGCCAATTTGTAAACAATTTGTAACATTGAACACAATTATACATCCAATCATAAAATTGGAGACACACAATGAGAGTTTATTTTCCTGGCGGAAAAAAAGTTTATGCAGATTTTAATGGATTCACTCATAAAACAGATCAGCCCGTTAATGGCGGTGGAGATGAATCATCACCAGCACCATTTGATATGTTTCTAGCATCAATGGGTACCTGTGCCGGTATTTATGTTCTGGGATTTTGTCAGCGGAGAAATATCGATACTGCAGGTATTGAAATAGCCCAGTCACATAATTTTAATCCCCTTACAAAATTGATCGACAAAGTAAATATTGAAATAAAGTTGCCTGAGCTTTTTCCTAAAAAATATTCTGATGCACTTATACGTGTTGCACAAATGTGTGCTGTAAAAAAGCATCTTGAAAATCCACTCGAATTTCAGGTTAAAACGAAGTTTAATTGATAAAATAAACATAAAAATATATAATTAGAGTTCACAACATCATTTTTTGGATAATTTAATGCTGTAAAAAGGACTCAATTTACCATGAAACAACTTCGGATACCTTCATCACTCCGTCGATTTACATCTGGATCAGCAGTGCTCACCGTGAAAGGCGACACCATAAATGAAATTCTGAAAGAGCTATTCGCTCAATTTCCAGAAATACAATCACAATTACCTTCAGAAGCTAGTAATATGCAAAGCGTATTCAACCTGTATTTAGATGGTATTAACATCCAACAGCTTGACGGAATGGAAACAAAAACGGGTGATAATTCAGAAATTTTTATAATTCCAACTTTTGCAGCAGGTACCGATGACGGGCTCCCACCGTTGGTCTCAGATGAGGTTGTCAGATACAGTCGACATTTGCATCTCCCTGAAATTGGAGTGTTTGGCCAGAGTAGATTAAAAAATTCCAGTGTACTTATTATCGGTACCGGTGGACTAGGCAGCCCAGTATCATTATATCTCGCTGCTGCCGGGGTGGGAACCATCGGCCTGGTTGATTTTGATATTGTGGATATATCCAATCTTCAGCGACAGGTAATATTTAGTATCGATGACACTGGGGAATCAAAGGTTGAGGCAGCTTCAGAAAAATTAAAAAAGTTAAATCCATTTATCAATATTCAGAAGCATAATATCCAGCTGAACTCTGAAAATGCTTTAGAGATTATTCAAAACTATGATCTTGTGGTTGACGGCTCAGACAATTTTCCAACCCGCTATCTTGTTAATGATGCCTGTGTTATTTTGAATAAACCAAATGTGTATGGAAGCATTTACCGTTTTGATGGTCAGGTGTCCGTCTTTAATTTTAAAGGTGGACCCTGTTATCGCTGTTTGTATCCTGAGCCTCCACCACCACATTTGGTGCCGTCCTGTGCCGAGGGAGGGGTACTGGGTGTGCTCCCGGGAATTATAGGTACTTTGCAGGCCAATGAGGTCATAAAAATTCTTTTAAATATTGGTGATACACTGTCTTCCCGCCTGTTGTTATTTGATGCACTGGCAATGGAATTTTCAGAAATGAAATTGAAGAAAAACGAAAATTGTTCTATATGCGGTGAAAAGCCCTCGATCACAAAACTAATCAATTATGCGGAATTCTGCGGGGTTCCAGGTTCCCCCTCAAAGGAATCACATCAGGATATTACGGTTGAAGAATTACAAAATAAATTAAATAATGGTGATAATATTACCATTGTAGATGTTCGCGAGACCTTTGAATTGCAAATATCCAGACTGGAAAACGCTGTACATATACCGGTTAATGAGATTCCTTCACATCTGAATGAATTAGAATCTGCCGATGAACTTGTTATTCTCTGTCGAACTGGGGTCAGATCGGCGCAAATCTGTCAATTTCTAGTAAATCAGAATTTCAAAAATGTACAAAATGTTATTGGTGGAATCAATGATTGGACCCGAAAAATAGATCCCTCACAGAGAATATACTGAAGGAGTTAAAAGTGGAAGGTGGAAAGTAAATCTACAATCATCAAGCAATTCGGGTAAACCATGAATTAAATCATGGTTTACTTTATAAATTCTAATTGGTAATTAAAAACCTTCTTCAACTCCTAAATTAGCCAAATCATCGGCTCTTTCATTCCCAGGGTCACCAGCATGACCTTTTACCCATTTCCACGACATTTGATGTCTGTGTGTTTCCTTTTCAAGTTTCATCCATAGTTGTTGGTTTTTAACCGGCTTTTTATTACTGGTTTTCCAACCATTCATTTTCCAATTATGAATCCACTTTGTGATACCATTCTTCACATAGGATGAATCAGTAACTAGAGTAACATGACAAGATGTTTTCAGTGCGGCAAGCGCTTTTATAACCGCTGTCAATTCCATTATATTATTTGTCGTATTTGATTCTCCACCATATATCTCTTTTTCGTGATCACCATAAAACAATATTGCTCCCCAACCACCAGGTCCAGGATTTCCCTTGCAAGCGCCATCCGTATATATTTTTACCTCTTTCATCATTTTCTGCATCCGTAAATCTATCATTGATTTTGAAAACTAAAATAGGGAATATTTCCTGCATTTTCAACATGTTTGAATGTAAGATGCTAAATGTAAATTAATCCATATGGAAAACCCTCAAAAACCAGAATTACTGTCTCCCGCCGGTAACTTCAGTAAATTGAAATATGCTCTCGCTTATGGTGCTGATGCAACATATGCTGGGATACCAAAATTTTCGCTTCGGACAAGAGAAAACGAATTCAGGGAGGAATCCTTGAAACAAGCTATTGAATACAGCCGGAAAATGAAACGAAAATTGTATCTTACTCTGAACATCTTTGCGCACAATACAAAAATCAATTCGTTTATGAAAGAGCTTGAAAAGGTTGCAGAGTGGAAGCCTGATGCTCTGATCATGGCTGATCCCGGGTTAATAAATATGACCTTGAAGGAGTATCCTGATATCCCAATACATTTGTCAACCCAGGCAAATGTGACAAATTGGACAACCGTAAAATTCTGGCTGGATATGGGTGTAGAACGAATAATTCTATCTCGAGAATTACAGCTGAAAGAGATTGCAGAAATACATAAGAATGTCAAGGATATCGAGTTGGAAAGCTTTGTTCACGGTGCTATTTGTATCGCCTATTCAGGTCGCTGTCTTATCAGTAATTATATGAACCACAGGGATGCAAATCAGGGCACTTGCACAAATTCATGCCGGTGGGAATATACTGTTGGCAGAGATACAGATAGTTTGATTGAGATGGAAAAAAAACAAACATCGGCACCTGAGATTTCATCCGAATCTTTAGATGGTTTTTATGTAAAAGAAGAACATCGTCCAGACCATAAATATGATATTTCAGAGGATAACTTCGGCACCTACATGTTTAATGCAAAAGATCTCTGCGCTGTTGAACTTCTCGAGGAAATACAAAAATCTGGCGTCATGAGTTTCAAAATTGAAGGCAGAACTAAATCAGAATATTATGCTGCTATGGTCACCAGATCTTATCGAAAAGCAATAGACGACATGGTAAATGGTAAACCATTCGACCAGCAAAATCTGGATGATCTCATGGCATTGTCAAACCGGAGCTATACAACTGGTTTTTATACACGAAAACCCAGGGAGTTTGGTGAGAACTATGAAGACGGAAGGTCTCTTGAATGGACCCATAAAGCTGTAGGCATGGATTGCATCTATGATCAGGAAAATGGTTTACTCACCTTTGAGGCAAAAAATCGTATAGAAAAAGGGACAATGGTTGAATTGATCACACCGGAAGGAATTCAATCTGTCAAAATAGAGTCACTTATTAATCGAAAAGGAAAAATAGTTGATGTTGGCCATGGCGGAGCCGGCAGGTATGGTTTCCCTTTTCAAAACGACCCTGGTGAATTTGCCGTTATTCGAAGAAAGCTCTATCCTGCCGAAGAAGAATTGATTAAAACCTAATTCTTATCAATATTGTTAAAATGACTCCAGTCCTGTGAAGCATTCTTTGCCATTATAAGAATGTTCTTCCACCATTAATCAAAATATTATTGTGAAAAGACTATTACCTCATTTTCAACCGGTGTGAGGGTTTGTAAATATTTAAATATCGCCGTTAAATCTTCATCAGTCATACCAGCATACATTGTCCATGGCATGACAGTATTGAATCCACCAGGGACTGCTTTCATTCCAAATGGATCAATAAAGGCACTGAATCGATCAAGAAAATCGTCTACTTCCCAATTACCCAATCCCGTTGCTTCATCAGGAGTGAGATTTGCCGATCTGACCATCCCACCGCCGGGAAGTTTAAACTCAAAACCACCGGCAAAATGCATACCTTCTACAGGTTTCCCCTTTTCGGCCATAGTGTGGCAATCACCGCAACCGGAAATTGTAACTAGATATTTACCATAGTTCAATGTATCAGATGGAGAAGGTCTGATTGTGGGTTCGGCAGGTTTGGGAATCATTCTCATAATTAAATTCATAGGGAAATCAGCCTTAGATTCTTTTACTTTATTTTCTTGAGGTTCAAGAGAACGAATATATGCAATGATCGATTTCATATCCTCAACATCCATTTTCCCATATGATGGATAAGGCATAAGAGGAAAAATTGGTTCCCAATCTGGAGTCACCCCTGTTGTAATTAACCTGTACAATTCACCATCTGTCCAATCACCAATCCCCGTAGGAGTGATATTCTTTGCATAAAATGTACCGGGGAAACCGAAGTCCTTACCAAACTCTTCCCCACCAATTCCTTCAGAACCCGGCACAATGGGGCCGGCGAAATAGGACCAATCCCTAGTGGAATGACAGTCAATACAAACGGCGACATGATTAGCAAGATAATCTCCCCGGGCAATCATCTCAGCAGATGATTCAATGATGATATCTCCTGCTGGATCCACCTTTGGAAACACTGTATATAATATTATTAACAAACTGATAACTAATATGCCAACAATCAATGCTGACCATTTGAGTATTCGAAGTAGTACTTCCATGACACTCCCTTTTTGTAATTGATTATTCTGAATTGTTTTTGGTTTTGTACCAAACTATCAAAATTGTGGTGATTATTAATGCGAAACTTATGTTAAGTCTGCAAAATTTTCAAAAAATATCCATCCTGCTATAAATCAAACTGATCAATTCAAATATTTGTTTGACCTTTTGATTAATTCCTGTAATACCGACTGATTTATTTTTGAGTTACTATAGATAATAGTACATCTATTGAATAAGGCAAATGCAGCTATTTTTTTTGCGAATTTATTTAAAAAGGATTCGCTCTTCCGGAAGCTATTCTCAAAGTATAAATTGTTAATATTGAATATTTTTGTCTTACTGTCAGCCTTGGAATCCATCCTTCCAACAAATCTTTTTCCATACAAGATTGGTAAGACAAAGTACCCATAATGACGTTTTGCCGACGGCACATAACATTCAATCGTATAATTGAATCCAAATAATTTTCGGATTCTATCTCGCAAAATCACCATATTGTCAAATGGTGATAAAATATGTACATCTCTTGAGTTGTTATGTCTGGATCCTGAGTTTTCCAATACATCTGGCAAAACATAAAATTCTAATTTAGGAATTGTATCTACCGTCACGATGCTAACAGTCTGTTCATCTACCATGGACTGCAAACTTTTTTCAATGACATTTCGTGGTATCACCTGGATATGATTGATAATATCCTTTTTTGAGGCAATTCCATATGAAACCAGAGCTCGTTTAACAAAAAACCGTCCTGCCTCTTCCTGAGACGGCATCGTCTTATCTACCCAGTCCGGCAGTACTCGCTCTGGCAAATCATAGATTTTTTGGAACTTATCTCGTCGGGATACCATGAGTTTGCCCTGCCAATACAAAATTTCCAAAGCTGCCTTTGCCGGTTTCCAATCCCACCAGATGCCCTTTCTTTTATCTCCCGTCGCTTCAAAATCTTTTGTCCCCAAAGCGCCCTCATCTCTTATTCGTTTGAGAACTGGATCTAATAAATGACCATATCTTTCCAATCTATCTTTTGTCCATTTTTTTTCAGGGTTCTTAAAGGTCGCCATTTTAGGGAGATAATAGCGATAGTCTTTCATTGGCAGATAGGATGCAGCATGACCCCAGTATTCAAATACTCTTCTTTCATTCGAAAGAAGTTCATTTAGAATATCTGGTGAATATTTCTTATTTCTGGTCCACAGTGTGTGATGATGCGCTCTTTGAACCACATGTAGAGTATCAATTTGGATATAACCCAATTTTTCAATGATGTTTACTGTAAGTTCCTTAGGATTTAATTGAGAATTTTTTAAGAAAGAAAATTGTGGATTAATAGCTAATGATCTAGCTAAATGGATGGATATTTTTTCTCTTGTCATATTTTAACAGGAGCTATCAAGATCATGATAATGTAAACCTCATTATGGGCCTGGTTTCTGAACGACGTTTTACTTCACTGAACCCGGCTTTTCCGAAAGATGAAGCAATACCAATCCAGGCAAATACATCAGGTATTTTATCTTTTTTTGGTTCAATAGGATATGCTTCAATTATTCTACCCCCCTGTTCAATTACAAAATCTTTACAGGCTTCAATGAGGATTGTACTGATCCCCTTATACCTATATTCCTTTTTTACAAAAAAGCAAACAATTGACCATACAGGCTGATCGTCAATTTTCTTTAATATTCTGGATCTACTCAGAGTTGAAAATTCTGTTCTTTTGCCTATAGAACACCAAGCAACTGGATCATCGCCATCAAATGCAATGAGGCCCGGAATATTTCCTTTTTTCACGTAATTTTTCATCAGTGAATAATTTACCAGGCCTTTATTTTTATCAAACTCCCTTCGTTTTAATCTCCAATACATGCACCAACATCCACCACATGCACCTTTTTCACCAAACAGATTTTCAAACTGATTCCAATTTCCCATGGTAAGAATTTTACACGTGATATTATTGTCGGACATGTTTTAAAATAGATCTTTTATACTACTGATATCCGGTGAAAACATTGAATCAGGTCCTTCCCAGCCAACTACTTTGAAATTCACTTTACCTCTTGAGCTGAAAACCACCCCTTCTTTTTCAAGGATAATTCTCTGAACAGAGGCTCCATCTCCACCGATTCTTGGGCTCACTTTTCCCTGGCTGTTGATGACTCTCTGCCATGGAATTCCCTGATTGTGGGGGGTAGCCGCCATGGCATATCCCGCTTGCCGTGCTGTACATTTTCCTATAATAGCGGCAATTTGTCCATAGGTAGCTACTTTTCCAGCAGGTATCATCCGGACAAGATCATAGATTGATTCATATAATTTTGATGGTTCATTTTTCATTGGATTTCCACTTTATACTAACTTTTCATATTTTATAAGTACCAGTTTGCTAATCACGTTTTCTTATCAAAGCTTTTTAGGGATGTTATAAACGAGGAGGCGCTTTCCAGCGGATTTGCAACTTTCTCCATCTCTTTTATTAGAGCACTACCCACCACAGCCCCGTCAGAATACTGATTAATTAGTCGTACATCTTGTGGAGATTTGATACCAAATCCAACTACGTAAGGAACCGTACTATTTTTTTTCACCCTCATAAGATAGTTAACAAGTTCAGAGTTATCAGCAGATTTTTTACCCGTCACGCCTAATACAGATACACAATAAAGTAGAACACCTGAAATTTTTGATATTTTCATTATTCTACTATCAGGTGTATTTGGTGCTACCAACATGATTGGTGCTAAATCACACTTTTTCATTTCATCCGTAATATCCTCACATTCCTCCGGCGGAAGATCAGGGATAATTAGTCCATCAACACCACATTGTTTACAATCCTTGATAAAATTTTGCCACCCATATTGCATTATTGGATTGATGTATCCCATCAATACTATTGGAATTGCACATCCACTTTGACGGATTAGGGTTACTTGCTCTAGAATCCACTTAACCGTCACTCCATTTGAAAGGGCAATTTGGCTGGATTTCTGAATTATGGGTCCATCGGCAAGCGGATCAGAAAAGGGCATACCCAATTCAATCATATCTGCACCAGATGCATCGGCTGCCAACACCAATGGCACGGTGATTTCAAGAGTAGGATATCCTGCCGTAATAAATGGAATTAGCTTACTTTTAGGTTGGGAAAAAAGGGTTTTAATTCGATTCATTTGATAATTGATATCTCTAGATTACAGTTTAATTCCGAGGTAATCGGCGACGGTATGTACATCTTTATCTCCACGTCCAGATAAACAGATTACAACATTATTCCCTGCTGAAATTTCATTTCCGGTCTTCCTTAGATATGCCAACGCATGGGCTGATTCGAGAGCGGGTAATATCCCCTCCTTCTCACTGAGCCATCTGAAGGCATTTACAGCTTCATCATCGGTTATCGAATCATAAATCACCCTGCCGGTGTCTTTTAAATGACTGTGTTCTGGTCCCACACCGGGATAATCCAACCCGGCAGAAATGGAATGAGGAAGTGTGATTTGACCATCGTCATTTTGTAGTAGATAACTTGCTGACCCATGTAAAATACCATATTTACCTTGTGTCATTGTTGCTGCATGTTTTTCCGTTTCTGTGCCAAGTCCTGCAGCCTCGACCCCGATGAGTTTCACTTCATCAGATAAAAATGGATAGAACATGCCAATGGCATTACTGCCACCGCCAACACAGGCGACTATGACGTCAGGTAATTTATTTTCAGATGTTTTGTTGCTTGCGGTAAATTGCTTTCTGGTCTCGGAGCCGATCACCGATTGAAAATCACGCACAATCATTGGGTACGGATGGGGACCAACAACGGATCCAATAAGATAATAAGTGTTCTCAACGTTTTCGACCCAATCTCTGATGGCCTCATTTGTTGCATCTTTTAGTGTCTTGCTCCCAGAGTTTACAGAACGAACCTCAGCACCCAATAATTCCATACGAAACACATTCAATTTCTGTCGGCGGATATCTTCCTCACCCATATAAACCACACATTCCAGTCCGAATTGAGCCGCCACTGTAGCGGTCGCCACACCATGCTGCCCAGCACCAGTTTCAGCAATGATTCTTTTTTTTTCCATTTTTTCTGCAAGAAGTATTTGGCCCAACGCATTATTGATTTTGTGAGCACCGGTATGATTTAAATCTTCTCTCTTCAGGTAAATATTAAATCCGCATTCTTCAGAGATTTGTCTAGCAAAATATAAAGGGGTTGGCCTGCCGGAATAATCGCGAAGTAAATTGGTTAGACGATTCTGGAATCGAGTATCAGCTACTAACTTCCCATAGAGTTCTTCTAGTTCATTGATAGCCGGGATTAGTGATTCTGGGATATATTTTCCACCAAATTTATTGAAATGCCCTCTATTATCCGGGTATTCATAGGCCATTATGCATCATCCGCTGAAATCGAATCATCAGGTAATTCTTCCTTTGTTACATCAAAAATATTCTTATATGGCCCAGTATTTTTAACGGTTTGAAAAAATTCATCTATTTTATTATGATCTTTTAATCCAGGTGATATTTCAACACCACTGTTTACATCCAGAGCATGCGGATTGATAGTCTTTATGGCCTCTTTCACAATTTCGTGGTTTAACCCACCACTTAAGATGACTGGTTTATTCCATTTATGACTATTGATAAGGGACCAATCAAAAGCTTTTCCTGTTCCGCCATAACTTTTTTCTGACCATGTATCCAGCAGGACGGCGCAGACATTATTTGGGAATTCCATCGTTATGGACACCCCTTTCTTTAATCTCAATGCTCTTAAAACAGGTTTTGAGAGAGATTGACAAAACTCATCTGATTCATTTCCATGGAGCTGAATTAAATCAAGACTTGCAGTTTTTATAATAGATTCAATATGGGATAGTGATGCATTAACAAATATACCCACTTTTTTAATTTTTCTATCCGTTCCTTCAGAGATGATTCCAGCACTTTTTGGTGAAATAAATCGTGGACTTCCAGGATAAAATATATAACCCATCGCAGAAGCACCCACCCTTACAGCATATCTGGCATCACTCAAATTAGTTATACCGCAAATCTTTACCGGAATCATTTATTGCCCACCCATTAACTGTGGGATGGCCAATCCCGGATCGTCTTTATTCATTAGGGAAGTTCCAACTAGAATGGCATCATATCCAATTGTATCCACAAATCTAACATGCTCCTTGGAATGAATGCCACTTTCAGCAATTTTGATGGATGTTTCTGGAAGATGATGATAAGATGTTTCAAACCACTTCAAATCGATCTCCATAGTTTCGAGGTTTCTTGAGTTTATACCACAAATTTCCGGTTTCAATTGTTTCACTTTTTCAATAGCATACATGGAATGTGCCTCAACCAGAACTTTCAGGCCAATTTCCATTGCCTTTTCATATAATGATTCTAATACGGAATATTCAAGGATATCGGCAATTAAAAGCATTGCATCAGCGCCATGCAAATATGATTCATATACCTGGTACTCACTGATTATAAAATCTTTGCGAAGAACCGGAATCTTTACCGAAGATTTAATTTTTGATAGCAATTCAATTGATCCGCCAAAAAAGGGATTATCTGTGAGAACGGAAATTACCGCCGCACCATTATTTTCATAGGATTCAGCAATTCCAACTGGATCATTTATATTATTGATGATACCCTCAGAAGGAGATTTTTGCTTTATTTCAGCTATGACCGATATAACGTCTGAAGTCAGAGCATTGAGCATATCAGCCCGTTTAAAATTTTTATATGTTGTCTGTAATACTTCTATGGGAATTCTATTTTCTAAAACTTGGAGTTCATTTTTTTTTGACTCAATTATTTTATCGAGAATTTTCATCTCTTGGAAATTAATTTCTGCATGACATCATAAGCTGATCCAGAATCAATAGATTGCCTGGCCAATTCAATACCTTTTGACAACGTTTGAATCTTTCCTCCCACAACAATACCTGCAGCGGCATTCAGTAAAACGACATCGCGTCTTGGTCCTTTTTCACCTCGGAATATATCAATAATTATTTTGGCATTTACGTCTGGCTCACCACCTGCTAAATCGTCCAGCTTTGAAACTGGAATCCCATAATCTGCTGGAGAAAAAACTGTGGAGTTGATAGATCCATTTTCCAGTTTTGTAACTTTGGTGGAAGATGTATTCGTAATTTCATCCATGCCATCATGTCCATGTACCACCATTGCCGTCACGGCATTTAATCGTTTCAAAACCTTTGCAAGCGTTACGGTCAATACACCATCATAGACTCCCAATACTTGTCGTCTGACGCCTGCAGGATTTGCCAAAGGTCCGAGAATATTAAATACAGTTCTAACCCCAAGAGAAGTACGCGCCTTGACGGCATATTTCATCGCTGGATGAAGAGAGGGTGCAAACATAAAACCGATACCAATTTCATCCACACACTCAGCTACTTTCTCAGGACTCATTGTAATATCGACACCCAATGCTGTCAGTACATCTGCAGATCCAGATTTAGATGTCATAGACCGATTGCCATGTTTGGCCACCTTTACTCCGGCACCGGCAACAACAAAAGATGCTGCTGTTGATATATTAAAAGTACCCCTGGCATCTCCTCCAGTACCACACATATCTATGGCATCAGATTGGATTGGAACTGAAGTCATTTTTTCTCTCATCGCTTGTGTAAATCCAGCTATCTCCGATGATGATTCTCCCTTGGAGCGTAAAGCAATAAGAAAACCGGCGATCTGAACATCATTAAATTCACCGGACATAATTTTAAACATAATTTCACGGGATTCATCCTGTGTTAGGCTTTGATTACCTAATAATTTGTCAATTGTTGTTTTCATTTTCTATTTCTCAATTCTTTTTCGGGCTTTTAAAGTAGATACTTAATTTAAAAAGTTTGCGACCATTTCTTTTCCATGGTCTGTCATAATAGATTCAGGGTGAAACTGAACACCGAATACCGGATATTTTTTATGTTCGATACCCATGATAATACCATTATCTGTTTCAGCTGTTATTTTTAAATCACTTGGAAATGAGCTTTTTTCTGCAATCAATGAATGATACCGGGTGGCGATGAAGGTGTCTGGAATATTGTTAAATATTTTTGATTCCAAATGAGTAATACTTGAGGTTTTTCCATGCACAATTTCATCAGCACGGATGATCTTACCTCCAAATGCTTCTGTAATGGCCTGATGGCCAAGGCATATTCCAAAGATCGGAATATTTTTATAAAATCGACGAATCAGGCTGACGGATATTCCCGCTTGCTGGGGAATACCTGGTCCTGGAGATATAACAATTCGCTCCGGCTTCATTTTTTCAACATCTTGAATAGTTATTTTATCATTTCGAACTACGGTCATATCAGAATTTATAACTCCAATGTACTGGACTAAATTATAAGTGAATGAATCGTAATTGTCTATAATCAGTATCATATTTTTCTCAAGTTACCAAGCCATTTTCAGCAAAATCTATTGCGGCATTTATGGCTTTTGCTTTATTGATGCATTCATGGTATTCTTTCTCAGGGTCAGAATCATACACAATCCCTGCCCCAGCCTGAAAATAAGCAATGCCATCCTTCACCACCATAGTTCTGATGGCAATACAGGTATTCATATTACCACAGAAATCGACGAAACCAACAGCTCCGCCATATATATTTCTCTTGGATTTTTCTAAATTGTGGATAATTTCCATCGCCCTGATTTTTGGTGCACCCGTTAAAGTTCCTGCTGGAAATCCGCTGAATAATGCATCAATTAAATCTACATCATATCGTTTCTTGCCGTGAATTTCAGAGATTATATGCATGACATGAGAATATTTTTCTACCTGCATGAATTCATGAACTTTTACGGTTCCAAATTCGGAAACTTTTCCCACATCATTTCTACCCAAGTCGACAAGCATCAGATGCTCAGCACATTCCTTTTTATCTGCAAGCAGTTCTTTTTCTAATAAACTGTCTTCCTGTTCGCTGTTTCCCCGATGACGTGTGCCTGCAATAGGCCGTAAAATTATTGTGTCTTCTTCTACTTTTACAAGTAATTCAGGTGAAGCACCGATAATTGCCCAATCATCAATTTTAATAAAAAATAAATATGGCGAGGGATTTATGGATCTTAACGCCCGATAAATATTTACAGGATCAGCATTGGTTTTTCTCTGAAATCTTTGGCTCAGCACCACCTGAAATATATCACCAGATTTTATATGGTCTTTGGCCTGTTTAACAACATCAGTAAACTCTTCAAGAGTAGTTTCATATTTAATTTTACTTCTCTTTTGTTTTGCCGGACTTTGATAATCAATATCTGTGTGGAGATCATCTCCCAGTTCATCAATTCTCTGATTTGCTAATGAATAGGCTTTCTGTAGATCATCAGTTTCAGTATTGACATTACTAAATACAATAATTCTGTTTTTTAAATGATCAAAAACGATGATATCCTTGTACACCATAAATACGGAGTCTGGCACATTCAATTCATCATTTTCATAAATTGGGATGTCTTCATTTAGTCGAATGCATTCATATCCCATATATCCAACAACACCGCCGGTAAACCCGGGAAATTCGCTGATTTGACAGCTACTGTATGAACCTATTAATTCTCTCAATTCATCCAAATATAGATTTTTGCTTTCATGTTGGAGACTATTTTCAGTGATTGTTGTTTTATTGTTTGTAAAGTTTATTATTGTTTGTGGATTTCGTCCAATATAGGAATATCTTGAAAACCGGCTTCCTTTTTCAACTGATTCAAATAGAAATGCATATTTTGAATTTTGAGACAATCTCAAATAGGCTGAAATCGGTGTCAGTAAATCTGCTAGAATCTGCTTATATACAGGGACCATTTTATGCTTTCCAACAAGTGATAAAAATTCTGGATAGGTCATATCCATTAGATTAGATCATTCCTATTTTTCAAAACTTCTTTTTGCTCCACATACATGCACACCATTGCTAATTGTTATTATTAAATCAGATTTTCACCAATAAAGGTTCGTTTCAAATATTTGTGAATTGTTGATCTTTTAAAAACAAAAAACCCCGCTTGATTTGCGGGGTCCAATTCACCTTATACAATTACAGGTGGATTATTAACCCTTGAAACACTGCCACCAGAAATCATCTTTTTTGTATTGCATTGTAGTTAATTTAGTAAATCAGAATAACTAAAAACAAAATGATTTCGATTGGGCCTGCCTTATCTAAACCGATAAATTATCCATCTATAATTATGACAAATTGTAGAAAGTCTAATTTCAATAAATAAGAATCAGAGCACCCATGAATAAATATATAAATATCTGGCTATTTTCAGCATGTTTTCTAATTATAACAATGGTGATTATTGGGGGCATTACCAGACTTACCCATTCTGGTTTGTCTATGGTTCAATGGAAACCTGTATCCGGCAGTATCCCACCGCTGAATGAAACTGATTGGCAAACTGAGTTTGATCATTATAAACAATATCCCGAGTACAAACTCATAAACAATAATATGACACTTGATGAATTCAAATCAATTTTCTTCTGGGAATACATCCATCGAATGATAGGTCGTTTTCTAGGTTTGTTATTTGTGATTCCATTTTGCATTTTTTATTACAAGAAAATGATCCCCGATAAACTGTATACAAAGCTTTTTATCATGTTTGGGCTTGGATTCCTACAGGGATTAATGGGCTGGTATATGGTGAAAAGCGGTTTGGCTGATAATCCAAACGTCAGTCACTACAGGCTGACAGCACATTTTCTCCTTGCAGTCGGTCTTGTTGGATATATATTCTGGACCATTTTGGAATTCAATTATAAAAAAATAAAATCTCCGGTGCATTCAGGACTGCTAAAGTATAGCATAATAATTTCTGTAATTATTGTACTTCAAATGATATACGGCGCCTTTACTGCTGGCCTTAAAGCTGGGTTTGCCTGGAATACTTTCCCATTGATGAATGGACTCTGGATTCCAGATGGACTCTTTTCTCTAAATCCTGCCTGGAAAAATCTGGTGGAAAATAATATGACCATTCAGTTCCTTCACCGTTATATAGGAATTCTTATTTTAATAGTTGTTACCGGTCTACTGATCAAACTACTAAAACAACCGGCAAACCATCATATACAAAAATCAGTGATTCGATTAACAGTTATTGTCTGGATTCAGGTCATCTTGGGCATAAGTACTTTATTATTGTTTACTCCTGTATGGATGGCTGTATTTCACCAGGTTTTTGCTGTCCTTCTTTTTTTGGCCTCCCTGCATCTTATCTGGATATTAAAGCAAAATTAGAAATGGCAATTTATCGAGCATTTAATTTGTACTAATCATTTGTACGTTATTTAATAATATTTGTAATATGTACAGTATGATTGTACAATTAAAAAATGAGTTTTTATGGATACTATAGCTGTCAGTGAGTTGAGGGCCAATTTGATGAAAGTTCTCGAACGAATAAAAAATGGCGACCATATTCAGATTACATCCAGAGGGAAGGTAATTGCCCAGCTTATGCCGGTTGAGAATATCCGGGAAAAGGCAAGGGCAAAACTATTAGCATTGAGTAAAACTGCTGAAATAATTGATGTGATAAGTCCAATTGATGAAACTTGGGATGTTTTCTCACAATGATTGCACTTGATACACATGTAATTATCTGGGATGCTTTAAAACCTGAAAAAATCAGCGCAAAAGCAAGGGAGGTAATTGATCAGGCAAATGACAGTGGTGAAATAATTATTGTTGATATATCTTTATGGGAAATTGCCATGCTCATGAAAAAGAAAAGATTTAAAGTTGATGTGCATTATAATGATTTTATCAAACTGATTCGTGAAGCAAATAGTTATGTGGTTCAACCCATCACCGCTGAGATTGCCGAACGGTCTGTTTCAATATCTTCGCAGATAAATCTCGACCCCGTGGAAAGTATAATTTGTGCCGTATCCCAAATATTGAATGCTCCCCTGGTCACCGCTAATACTGATCTCAGGAATTCAACTGATCTTAAAACAATTTGGTGATTTTGCAGATTAAAAATTAATTTCTGTTAATTTCATTTTTGTTTTATTACTTGTTATCATTTTATGAAATTGAAATAATCCTGTTTTCTGCTGATCCCATAACATTATTTCACCGGCCTCAATAACAGGGCACCATTTGTATTCAACATGTTCGGAAGACAACTTAACTACTTTCTCAGTAACCATCACTCCAAATACCGGTATGAGATTCATTCGATCTTTAACTGCTTCATAGTAATGATTTACACGATCAACAGACCACAATTTTACCGGAACCAATCCCGTTTCTTCATTGAGCTCACGAATTGCTGTTTCATAGGGTTTTTCATCTGGCTCAATCTTTCCGGTAACGCATTGCCAAATTCCTGGATATATCTGATTTTCAGATCTCTTCAACATCAGGTATAAAGGTTCTCCCTTTTCAAGGAAGAAAATATGACAGTCAATTACGCGTACACAGATATCTGTCAATTTTCACTGCCTTCATATGAACTCAAAAACTGTTGAGACCAGGGCATGAAGTTATCATTTAATATTTCCATCCTCATGGTTTTCATCAATTGCGTATAAAAATAGAGATTGTGCTGGGTTGCAATTCTTAAACCTAATACTTCATTTGTTTTATATAGATGGTGAAGATATGCCTTGCTAAAGGATTTTGACATTGGTGATGTGCTATTCGAATCAATCTCTGAGAAGTCATTTTTATTTTTCGCATTCCTAATATTCACTTTACCAGTGCTGGTGAATAATTGACCGTTTCGGGCATTTCTAGTGGGCATAACACAATCAAACATATCAATTCCCCTTGAAACACATCTCACTAGATCAGCAGGAGTGCCAACACCCATGAGATAACGTGATTTTTCCTTCGGTAGCAACTCACCCATTAATTGAGTTGTATCCAGCATATCATTTTTGGACTCACCTACTGCCAGTCCTCCAACGGCATATGCCTGTGCATCCAAAGACATTAATTCATCAGCAGACTGTTTTCTGAGTTCATGATCGGTGCCACCTTGAACAATGGGTAACAAAACCTGATGGAAGCCATAATGGCACTCTGTCTCTGAATAGTACTTCATAGCCTTCTTCGCCCATTGCGTGGTCTTGTTTAGTGCATCAACCCATGTGGCCCGATCAGCATCACCAGGGGGGCAAATATCAAGCATCATCATAAAATCTGAACCGATAATTCTTTGAGTCTCGACCACACTTTCAGGTGTAAAATGATGTTTTGAGCCATCAAGATGTGATTGAAATGTAACGCCATCATCGGTAATTTTTCTTAATCCTGCAAGGCTAAAAACTTGGAACCCTCCAGAATCCGTGAGAATCGACCCATCCCAGTTCATGAAATTATGAAGTCCTCCAACAGCTTTTAATACTTCTACTCCCGGTCTTAGATAAAGATGATATGTATTACTTAGGAGAATTTTACTCATTTGGGAAATTTCATTTGAGGACTGTGTTTTTACTGCTCCCACTGTTCCCACCGGCATAAAAAATGGCGTCTCAATTTTGCCGTGATCAGTGGTCACAAAACCCGCTCGTGCTGATGAATTATGATCGTTTTTTATCAGCTGAAATATAGAATTCAAGAAATAATCAGATTATAGTTACGTGGATATATGTTTATGGAGAAATGATTCCATTGCTCGATAGAAATCAAAAATATTCTCTTCGTTCTGGAAGCCATGACCTTCGTTCTCCTTCACCATATACTCAACTTCAATTTCTCGTTCCTTAAGGGCATTTACCATTTGGTCAGATTCATTCTTCTTAACCCTGGGATCATTTGCACCCTGGGCAATAAATAATGGTGTTTTAATTTTATCTGCATGTTTTGCTGGGGAGTATTTCTCAAACATTTCCTTGTCCTCCTCAGGATGTCCGACCATTTCATACATCATCTCTAGGTATTGCTTCCAGTATGGCGGGATCGTCTCAAGAAATGTAAATAAATTGGAAACACCAACAAAATCTATCGCACAGGCATATACATCAGGCGTTTTTACAATTGCAGATAATGTGGCATAACCGCCATAACTGCCACCAAAAATAGCCAATCTATCAGGATCTGCGATTCCCATGTCAATCAAATATTGAACACCATCAGTAATATCATCCTGCATGGCTTGGCCCCATTGTTTAAAGCTAGCCCTTAGGAATGATTTTCCGTAACCGGTAGAACCCCTGAAATTCATTTGAAATACAGCAAATCCCCTATTGACAAGAAACTGAATGGCAGGATTATATCCCCACGCATCGCGATGCCAGGGTCCACCATGTGGATGCACCACAACCGGAAGATTCTTAGCTTTTTTATCATTTGGCACAGAGAGATACCCATGAATTACCAAACCGTCTCTCGATGTGTATTTTATCGGTTTCATTTCCGCCATATCGTTTTCAGAGAGCCAGGGAGTTAAGTCAAAAAGCTTGGTCAGGGTCCAGGATTTTAAATCGCAATAATAATATGCCCCAAGGGTTCGATCGCTTCCTGAGTGTACAGTACAGGAGTTTTCCTCTCGGTCAAATGACGTTACTGAATTTTCATATCCAGGTAATTTATCATCAAGAAAATTCTGAAGTTTTTCTCTTTCTTCATCAAAAAAGTGATAATGTAGACGGTCAGTATAGTATGATACACCCGTAATTAGTTTTCGTTTTTTTGAAATCATCAAACGGGAAATATCCACTTCATCATTTTTATAGATCAACAATGTTTCTTTACCTGTTCTCAAATCATAGGTGAAAAGGGAGGATTTATCACTATTGACATTTGAGCTGACATAAACGGATTGATTGTCAAATGTGAAAAAGAGAGGAATGGCATTTTCAACAAAATTATATGTGGCCACTGTTTTCCAGGTGAATGCCTCGGTTTCCCTAAAAAGAATGCTATTATTTACACCATCAGTTGTAACACATAATCGCAACTTTCCATCATGATCTGTAAACCACTGGGATATATTACCTGGGTTTTCAGCGATCAAATCCAATTGACCATTTTGGACATTTAATCGATAAACATCAAAAAATTCTTTTTTTCTTTTATTCATTTGAATCAACACATGATCATCATCATTCTCGAGATCATCTACAATATCACATTTCACATCCTTGAAAGGAGTGAGATCCAAATTATTTGCTCCATCTATTCCGACAGAGTACAGACGAGTGTTTTCATCACCTCCAGTATCTTTTAAATAAATAAGGCGATCATTGTTACACCAGGTATACCCTTGAATATCCCGATCAATTCCGTGGGTCAACTGATTTACTTCCCCATCAGGTAAAGCCTTCACGAATAAGTTCATCCGTCTCTTATGTGGTGCAAGATAGGCAAGGGTTTTCCCATCGGGCGATAATTCGATATTGATTTTTTCAGGTTTTCTGAATAAATCTTCAATAGTGATCATATAACTCCCCGTTACATTTAAAGGCGGTTTCTGATGGGTCAGCGTATCAAAAATGATACAGTAGATTCATTAGATAATTATTTTTCCGTTTTCTTTTTTACCGCTGGTTTTTTCTTTGCTACTGGTTTCTTTGCTGGCTTTTCTGCAGTCTTTTTTACTGCTGGTTTTTTCTTTGCTACTGGTTTCTTTGCTGGTTTCTCGGCAGTCTTTTTTACCGGTTTTGGCTTGATCGTTTCTGTTTTTTTTCCTGCCTTGGCCCGGGATTCCCGAATTTTATTTTTTAATCGTTCACGGTTTTTTTTATGTTTTTGTTTTGAAAGCTTCTCTTTTTTGTTCATAGTTTGTTTCTCTACTTATTATTTATGTTATTTCGTTTGCTTGTATTAAAAATCGAGTCCAATTGTTAGATACCACATCCTCTTCGTCTTTTCATGAGGGATATATTCCCATGCATAATCCAGTTGCCAGGGCATACCCAGAAAGATAAATCGAGGTCCAAAGCCATATGTTAAAACAAAATCCTGTGGGTGTGAGTCCCAGCTGGTTCCTTCCCACATATCCGGTCTTTTATCACTCCATGCCATACCAAAGTCCGTAAATAATACACCGTTGATTTGACCAATATATCGGATAGTCGGAAAATAGTAAATAAGAAATGGTGTTCTTAGTTCAAGGTTAATAACTACTGCCTTGTTGCCATATAATTCATTGATTTGTGCTCCTCTCACCGGCATTACATATTTTGTGAAAAATATCTCTTTTAAATTATCCTCTGAATAATCCTCATATAGTTCATCAAAATTGGCATAGTAGGTATCTTCAGAAGAAAACAACCACGGTAATCCACCAACACGAAATACTTCGGCATTTTTGCCCTGACTATACCCAGCATACATTCTTGCTCCAAAACTTACGCCATTTCCAAGGGGGATATAATGTCTTGCATCGATACTAAAAGTTTGAAATTCTAAACTGTTACTTTTGTTGCCGGGGCTTATCTGATATCGAAAATAGACTCTGTCACCATCTATAGGGTAAAGATAACTCCAAATTGTATTGTCCCAAATTAAACCGAATGTTGGCATGATGGATTTGATAGAATTTCTCTTTTCTTCTTCAAATTCGAAATAACCAGAATCATTGCTATTTGGAACTAATGCTGTCTCCTCAGCATAGGCATATTCTAATCCATATTCGAAACGGTTAAATCGGGAAAAGGGTCTTGACGCTAACACCTCTAATGCCATTTTTCTTAGCCTAACTAGATAACTTCCCTGTTGCTGATTAATCGTGGAATTATGCGAAAATATAAAGTTAATATCAGTTCTCATGGGTAAATAGCGATACACGAATAAATAATCTGAATTCTTTAGCGAGATATCATTCATCTCGGTGCTGAGTAATATTTTATGATCACCAAGCAAATCACTCCACAGAAAATATGCCATCATCTGAGGATTATACTGCGTACTATAATTATAATAAGGCTGTATCAAGTCTAAAGTGAATCTGGTTTTATATCTATATTTGCGGAAAGTGCCTGTAGTATCCTTTGTATCTTCATTTGATAATTCAATATCAGGTTTTTCTTCAAGTTTTATACTGTTGAAATTATTAAAAACATAATTTTCATAACTTATGGAGTGTTGATAATTTTCCTTATTATCCTCTCGGATCAATAATTTTTGTGGATCTATATCTCGTGAAGTAACCCACTTCGCCGGTGGAATGATTATGTTGTCATTTCTTTTATCTTTTGGATTATCAATAGTAAAGATGTCATAACCACCATCCTCAAAACCTGAGCAAATCAGCTGGGTATCATCCCGACTCCATGAAAGTTGTGAGACACCGGTTAAAATATTTGTAATTGGGAATGCAGATTCCAATGAGTCATTTAGTAAATAAATATTATTTATTCCTGATTCATCTGAAATATATGCCAGATATTGTCCATCGAATGAAATTGCCGGATAAGATTCAATAAATGGCGTGTTGGTAATTCTGGTAATATGAGATCCATCTCTGGTTATAGAGTAAATATCGGCCTGGTCCACTGGGTAATCTTCTATCATTTCTTCCACAGATGTATTAAGATGGTCACCGCGGTCAGAAATAAAATACAGCGTTTTTCCATCAGGTGACCAGGAGACCATATCATCAGTAAACCAATCATTTGTCAAATTGGTGAGTTCCTCAGTTTCAATATCAAAAATGTAAATATCACTTGTGATGCCGTCATTTCCGATAAATGCAATTTCATCCTTCACCGGATTCCATGTAGCCCTGAAAATCCCTTCCATCCTAAAAGGGTATTTTCGACTTTTCTCTGTTTTATTATTCACAATAAATAAAGCATCAGATTTTCCAGACTTGGCTGGGAATGCCAGTCTGTCTCCATTTGGAGACCAGGTTATCCCAGGTTTTAAAAAATGTAATTCCTCATATTCGGCGTTCCTTTCACCTTGGATAATTTTTTTTATGAATACACCATCTTCCGTAGCCAGCAGATATATTGCCATTTGCCCATTTTTATTGGACATAATTGCCATTTGCTTACCATCAGGGGAAAGGGCAGGAGAGATATTATGGCTATTTCCTAATTTTTTGTGGTCGGTCAATTTTCTGGCGATATCCTGTAGGCTTTCTCTTCCTTCAATATCCGGCCAATATTGTTTCTTTAAATATTTATGCCATTGCTCTGTCAATTCATCTATGTCTACACCAAGAGAGTTTTCAATTCCTTTTTCAACATTATTTTTTCTTTTGATTTGAGTGAAAACCTCAGCGATGGCCTCATCACCCCACTTATCCGTAATAAATTTCCAGACTGACTGACCACCTCGGTAAGCCCAATACCCATTTAACATATTGATATTGGGGAGATCACCTCCATTTATAGCAAGATCTCTCAGCCACATATCCGAATTTGTGTCCCATCCACTTGCCAGGTACTCTGAAAGACCTTCATTCATCCAGCCGGGTATTTGGAATTTTATAGTACTGTTTAATAAAGATTGAAGGTTTCCACCATATATATTATCATTGATAAAAGCATGAACAAGCTCATGATGAATAACATGGGCAAATTGTTTGTGGGATCCATCATATGGAATAACAACCCGATTTTTGAATAATTCTGTAACCCCTCCGATACCCTCATACAAATAGGAATCAATAACATTGGTCTGTTGAAAACCATTGTGTGAATTATATATAATGATTGATACCCTTTCCTGCAAATCCCCAAGCAACCTTGTAGAAATATTTACATAGGCTTTTTCAGCTTCAATGGCGGCAAATTCAGCATGAGCGTATCCATCTTCAGAAAAATATATATCGAAATGAGCCGATTTTATAAAACTCCAGGTAAAACCATCATATTGAACAGTATTTTTACCAAATTGACCGAATATATTTGAAATCAATAAAATTAAAAAGAGGAAAAGCGTTTTATTATACATTTTCATAATTTATAAATTAAAAAAGAAACCCGCCTTTTACTACTGTTTTGATGCAAAGGTTTCTCATGATTTACTCTAAAAATATATTTTTATAATGTGTCAAATTATTATGAAATAGCAGAACCAATTCTTTAGTTTTTGCGCTATGAAATTGCCATTGTATATCGTTTCTGATAACCATTTTCTCATGCAATCTGATCATCAGGAAAAAAGTCGACGTCTTCTGATATTTGATTTGTTTGAGAAAATCAGGAGCTCCGGGGGTACATTAATCATTGGTGGAGATTTTTTTGATTTCTGGTTTAATTATAAAAGTGTATTGCCATCATTTTACACTGACATTATCTACGAGTTGAATAGATTAAACCAAAACAATGTGGAAATTCATTTTCTTGCCGGCAATCACGATTACTGGGATTTTGGTTTGCTCAACTCCCTTACGGGCTGCACATTTCATAAAGGTGATTTTGAATTTATTCTCGACAAAAAGAAAATTCTGGTTACCCATGGTGATGGATTATTGTCTTTTGATCATGGATATCGACTGATGAAAAAAATTATTCGAAGCAAGACCTGTATTTTTCTTTTTGGATTATTACATCCTGACTGGGGTTGCGCCTTGGCTCGTTTTGTATCCACCACTGAAGAAAAATATGACAAAATTGATAGAAACCATGAGAAAATAAAACAGGAGATTCAGTCCTTCGCTCGTGATAAGTGGAAGGATGGCTATGATACGGTACTGGTCGGTCATTATCACAATACCGGATTTTATGAGTCTAATGATTCAAAAATGATATGGCTTGGAGACTGGTTAACAAAATTTACAGTGACTAAATATGATCAGTTCGAGTGGTCTCAAGTCAATTGGAACGAAAACCAAAAAATAACTAAGGATTAGTTAAATGAATTTTAAATTAATGATATTCACAATAATAGGAACGATATCTTTATCGGCTGCCCCTATTAAACCTTATATATTTATTGGGGAAAGTGGTGAATCCGTTGAAATGACAAAATCCAAAATAATTCAAGCAGTTTTTTTCTCAGATGAATCATTTGAAATTATTGGGGAATATAATCCTGAGAACAATCCTGAAAAACTTGTATTGATTCTAACCAATCCGACGTTACAAAAAGTCATCAAAGATAGTAACGATAATGCCGCCTACCTTGGAGGAATGCATCTTGCCATAACGGCAAAAGGTGAAATGACATATGTATCCTGTCAAAATCCGGAATATTGGGCAATTGCTTTTCTGCAGGATGATTACAACAAACATGAGACCGCCATTATTAAATTCAAAAAAGAATTGCTGGGATTGATGCCGTCAATGAGTATGCGGATAGATCTAGAGTTTGGTTCATATTTGGAATTAACTACCGAGGAAATTAAAAATTATAAATATAAGCGGAAAATGCCAGGATTTTCAGATGCGGTCAAAATTGGGGAATTCAAAAATTTCAAAGAAGCTATTGACGTAATTGAATCAAATTTAGCTTCATCGCCCGTTTGTAAACAGGTATTTACGAATAAAACAGAAGGCAAAAATGTACAGGTTTTTGGAATTGGTTTAACAGGGAATGATGGCGAATCGAGTTTCTTTAAAATATTTGATACTGGGGATAAGAGGGCAACTTCATTTTTACCCTTTGAAATTATAGTAATAGAGAATAACGTATTTATGCTAAATGGAAGATATAGATTTGCTCTTGGATTTCCGGATCAGTCTAAAAAGATATTTTCGAAAACTAAATCAATACAAAAGAATATTGAAGCCGATTTACGAACACTCATGACCAAATAACAATTACCCTATTAGATGGTACATTTTTGGATTATGAATTTTTATTCAGCATGCTTTCCAGTTCTTTATATTTAAATGGTTTTCCAATATAGTCTGTAAATCCTTCTTTGCTGAAATATTCCTGTAATTCTCTAAAGGAATAAGCGGTAACTGCAATGATGGGGGTATTAGAATACTTTTTCTGATCCCTTATTTTTTCCATGAATGTAATTCCCGATATCCCTTGTCCCAGATTGATATCTACCAACAAAAAATCTGCATCAGACTTTTCAGCCAATCGTAAGGCTTCTTCTCCAGTGATAGCATCTATGCATTCTATCTCTAATTTTTTTAACATTATTTTGATCAGATTCATGTTTAGAGGATTATCCTCGACAATGAGTGCTGTTTTTATTTTTTCCACTATTTATTCCTATTCAATCTACTTTTCCAGCGGTAGTTTTAAATAAAATATATTTCCATTGGGAGTATTGGGTTTAACACCGGTTTTTCCATTATGGGCTTCACTTATCCGCCTTACAATTGACAGCCCCAGACCTCTTCCCTGTTTTATACCTTTTCCTAATTGAATCCCTCGTCTAAAAACTTTTACATAGTCCTTTTTAGGAATTGTCTTACCAAAATCGATGATATTTACGGTGAGGTATTTCTCATCTCTCCTAGTTTCTACAATTATTTTTTTACCTGAACTGGCAAATTTTATTGCGTTACTAATAAAATTTTTGAACACCTCAGATATTATTGGATTATTTTTTATGATCAATTTATCATGGATATTTAATTCAATAGTCATCCCGGCTTCCTTCAGTAGTGGGTCAAAATCATTGACTACATTGTTCAATAATTCACCAAGATCAAGATTGATAATATCTAGTTGTTCGCCAATAACCATTTTTGACAGGGAGGCGGTATTATCAATCACATTCAATAGACTTTGGCTACTGTCATGAATAATTCTGGCATATTCATTATCAGGATTTTCTGAAATCATGATTTCAGAAATACCTGATAATACTCCGGCAGGGTTCTTCAGGTCATGGCTTACTACATCCAGTAATAATTCTTTCATTGCATTTGATTCTGCCAATTGTTCAGACAGTTTTTTAAATCTCAACTCAGATTTCTTCATTTTTACTTCCTGAGTTTTCCAGTTTATTGAAATAGCAATTTGCTCAGCAACAAAAGAAATGAATTCTAAGTCGGCTTCATCATATTCATAGGAATTATGATAGCTCTGCAAAACAATGATACCCATGATTTCATTATTTAGCATTAGAGGTGCTCCAAGCCATATTTGAGGTGGCGTGCCTTTGAGGACAATCTCACCGGACTTTTCTAGTGATTTGATGTTTTCATAATAAAGAATCTTTGGTTTTCCTGTTTTATAGATATATTCTGTAAGCCCTTTTGTAAAAGATCTGCTCTGTGGTTTAGCATCTTTCTCATCAATAAAATAGGGGAATTGTATCAACGATTCCTTGTCATCGATAATTGCTATATAAAAATTAGAAGTATCTAATAATGTGCTGAGATGTTTGTGTATTAACTCAAATAAATTATCATAAGATATGCTTGTTACTACAGATTGCGAGATTTGAAGCAGTGTTTCTTCCTTTTTCTCTTTTTTCTTTAATTCGGTTATGTCTCTGACCACACCAAGGAGAAATATTTCTTCAGAGATTTTAATCTTTTTTAAAGTGACATCTGAATCAAACAATGATCCATCTTTACAGGTATGGAGCCATTCAAACCTGGCTTCTCCGGTTTGATATGCCGATTTTATAAACGACTCTGAAGATTGGTCTGATTGAAGGCCATTTGGCTGAAGTTTGTTTGAAAATAAAAATGGTGAACTGCCGATAATATCGTCCAATTGACATTTATATAATTCGAGTGCGCGCCGATTACATTCAATAACCTTGTTTTTCTTGAAAATAAAGACTGCATCTGCATTTGAGTTAAAGAGATTTCGATAATAAACTTCGCTATCTTTTAAATCCTGGGCCATTTTCAATCTAGAAGTGATATTTCTGATTATGACTTGAAATGCCTTTTTATCATCAAATATTATTGGACCTGATGATACCTCTACTGTGAGATTCTCGCCTTTTAAATTGATCATTTCCTCTTGAAAAAGGGGAAGAGATTTTCCAGTATCTTTCATTTGTAGTATGCGATCATTCACAACATCCTTGTAATCAGGATGAATAAATTGTGAAATATTCGTTCCAACTAAGCTACCCATTTCAGGAGCTCCAACCATTTTTACCCCAGCATCATTCACAAATACTATAGTGTTTCCATCGTGAACAATCACGGCGTCCTGAATATTTTCAAAAAGGAGTCTATATCTTTCTTCGCTTCTTCTAAGCCTGTGATAAGCAAGTTTATAATCCGATATATCCTCAAATAAAAATATGGTGGATGACAAGTTCTCCCATTGAATAGGCAGCATATTTATTCGTGCCCATTTCACGTTTTTTTCCCTGCATTCTAATTCGACTTCGATTGACTTTGGAGGGTTGATTTCAAATATGGCATTATTTTCCTGTTCCGAGATGGACTCATGAAATTCTTTTTTTATAAAATCATAAGGTGATTTTCCAATAATATCCACTTTTTCAAAACCGGTGATATTCGAGGTAATAGAATTTGAGTAGATGATAATGTTGTCTCTGGATATAAAAACACCTACATCTAGATTTTGGACAAGAAATTTATATTCTGATTCAGAGTTTTTCACTTGAATCTGTCGTAACATCATAATTCTTAGCATCCATGAAATACAAAAAATGATGATAACACCTATAATGAGAATAAATTTACTGGACAGCGATGGAAAATCATTGGCATCTAGTGACGGAGAGACATATACCGTCCAAAACCTGTCAAAAACAGGAATGGAATAACTGCCAAATATTTCCAGAGTTACATTAGGAGGGGACTGAAAACTTTGATATATCTCTTTATTATTATCATCAATATAGTAGACAAATTGTTTTAAATCCTGATTCGATAGACAGTATTCTATGATGTCATCGATTCTGAATACTCCGTTGATATATCCGACAACTTTGTCATCCACAATTATCGGTAAATATGAAGCATAACCCCATCCCCCCTGAAAGAGAGGAATTGGTGGTGTAAATTTCAGTTTTCCTTCATGGACCGTTTTTGTATAGGTTTCAATTACAGCAGGATCTTGATGATTATAGAGATTTTTGCCTATAGCGCCACGGTTTGTCGCCTCAGGTACAACCCAAATTATAGTACCGGATGTATCTACAAAATTAATTGCCTGGAATCCACCTTTTGAAAGTAAAATTCTCTCAATAGATGCTGTAAAGTCTTCGTAAGTATGAAAAGGCTTGTTTTCCCATTCCTGCTTCAAACGGTATAATTCATCAATGTGATACCGAATATTATCACTTATTCTAAAGGCTAATTGTTTGGATATTGTTGAGGATATTGTTTTGAATTCTAATATGTTTCGTTGTTGAAACACCCACCACCCGGCGATAAATACCACCAATAGTAAAATATATGTGAAAACAGGGATTATTACATTTTTCTTCAAAGAAAGTAATTCCAATTAATTATTATTAATTTTTTGAATAATTTAATCCTGCATAGTAATATCTCTACCAGGATAACCAGAAATACGAAAACACATCTCTATTAAATCAGACTTTTGTCGTGGTTGTAGTCGAATTCCAAATTCCTTCATATGTGAATTTCATTTTAGTTCAAGGTAATTTTTGACAGTCCAGGATATCCAAAAAATAATCAGCAGACCAAAAATGAGTATAATTTTACTGGTCAGCGATAGCAATTCTTTCACAGCCCAAGGTGTAAGAGCGGCATAAACTGTCCAGAAGCGATTAAAAACGGGTACAGAATAGCTGCCCAGAATTTCCGATGAAATTATTTGTTCAGCATTGATACTTGAGTAGATTTCATTCTGTAAATCATCTATATAAAATACATACTCCTGAAAACTACCGCGGGATAAACAATAATTGACTATTTTATCCACACTAAGCACACAATTCAAATACCCTGAAATGAGGCCATCATTTTTTATGGGAAAAAATATAATATATCCATTCCTATTTTTTGAAATCTCGTAAACAGATGAAATGGCAATATCGCCTGTCTTTCTTGCCAATGAAAAGGTATCATATACGGCCTGATCAGATGTATTCAACATGTTTGATTGTATTCCCCAGAGCTGACCTTTGGTTTCCGATAAAAAAACAATATTTCCTTCGGTATCGATATAATTAATTGAGTGAAAACCCCCGGTTGAATTCAGTATTTTGTCCACTCTTTCAGAAAACGCCTCTATTGACATTAGAGGTGCCATTTCCCATTCATCTCTAAATACATCCATATTGGTTAACTTATGATTAATATTATCCCCAATTCTTAATGCAACCTGTTCAGACAGAGCAGTAGCGATATTTCTATGTTCAGTAATATTTCTTTTTTCAAAAATCCACCATACAATTATGAGCATCGACGATAGAACAAAATAGAGAAGGATTGGGACAATTCTTGATTTTTTCATTTTTATATTTTATTAATAATCAATAGTTAAAGATGATATATGAATTCGTCTCTCAGATCAGTCGCTAATTTACAATAATACCGGTTATCAAATCAGCAAATTGAGATTTTACTCTTTCTGTAGTTTCAAGTACTTCTAAATGTGTTAAGGGTTTTGATGAAATACCTGCAGCATAATTTGTCAGGCAGGATATACCCAATACTTTTAATCCGAGTTTATCTGCTTCATCAATCTCAGGTACAGTGGACATTCCTACAGCATCACCCCCTAGAGCATGCATATATTCTATCTCTGCTGGTGTTTCGTATGTGGGACCGAGTGTCCAGCAATATTTTCCCTTTCTGATAAGTAACGACTGTGATTCGGCAATATCTTTTGCTTTAACCATCAGGTTTTTGTCGTAGCATATTAATTTATCTTTTAATATGGGGTTTGATGATGAATGTCGAAATGTAAAATCGAAATGCCCATCAATAACCATGAGTTCACCGGTGTTCCAATCACTATTCATGCATCCTGCAGCATTAGTGATGATAACAGACTTGCACTGGATATCATGAAATACTCTTAGAGGAAGTGTAACAGTTTCAATAGAATGTCCTTCGTAATAATGAAACCGGCCCCGAGCACATAGCACAGGTGTATTACCTGCAAATCCAAAAATAAATTCACCTACATGACCTGAAACTGATGGCTGTGGGTACCCACTAATTCCGCTGTATGGTACATTTATCGGATTGATTAATGTGGATGTAAATTCACTCAAACCAGAACCAAGAATAATTGATATCTCTGGTGCTACCGGAACTTTTTCCAGGATATATTCAGCAATCTTTTTTGTATCATACTTGTTATTCAAATTTACAAATCTTCCTTTTCTTTGTTGTTTACGGCAAGTTGCCCACAGGCAGCATTAATATCTTTGCCCTTACTCCATCTCACAAGTACACGGTATGTAGTTTGTCTATCGTACAAATATTCTGCAAATTTTTTAATTTTATCTTCATCGGGGCGATTAAATTTTCCACCAACACTGTTGTATGGAATAAGATTTAGCTTACATTGCACTCCATTTAGCAGTTTATGGAGTCGAACTGCATCTTCAATGCTGTCATTTATATTTTTCAGCAATACATATTCAAACATGACACGCCTTCTTGGTAATTCAGAATAGGTCTTTCCAGCTTTAATTAACTCTTTTATCGACCATTTGGAATTCAATGGCATAATTTGAGTTCTGGTAATGTCATCAGATGCATTCAATGAAATGGCAAGTTTAAATTTTCTATTCTCCGTAATGAACTGGTAAATCCGAGGAATAATGCCAGCTGTTGAGATGGTAATACGGGTAGATGCAAGATCAAATCCTTTTTGATGGTGGAAAATATCAGCTGCATCCATCACCCTATTATAATTCAAAAAGGGTTCACCCATTCCCATAAACACAATATTGGTAACTGGTAATGCTGTCTTTCTCATTACCCACAATAATTGATCAACAATTTCACCAGTTAGAAGATTTCTTGAGAACCCCATTTTACCTGTAGCACAAAAATCACAATCTACATTGCAACCTATCTGTGTTGACAGACATACAGTATGTCTATCTTTTTCGATTATACTTACAGATTCAATAAATTTGCTATCATGAGTTTTGAATAAAAATTTCTGTGTCGATTCCTGAGTAGAATCGGATATACCTTCCAAGGTAAGCGTTTCAAGGATGGCATTTCGAGTTAAAAAATCTCTGAAGGACTTTTTTATATTTGACATTTCATCTATATTGGTTTTGCCATGACGATAAAGCCATTCAAATAGCTGCCCACCTCGATATGCAGATTCACCTTTATCAATACACCATTCCTGTAATTCAGTAAATGTCATCCCTTTTATCATGGTTTGATCAGATAAGTAAATTTGTTTTTGTGGTGCAATCTTGCCCTGTTCAATCGATATACTGTTCATCATGCGAATATTACATGAATTTTTTAGGGTACAGCAAGATTTTTTCATGGTTAACAAACTCTTCTTCTCATAGATTTCCTGTCTGAAAATTTAAGGAAAATATGAATAATCTTCAACTTGTCGAAAATCTTCACCAGAAAAAAAGTGAAATCTTTTCTGAAATTGGTAAAACAATCATTGGCCAACATAAAGTCATTGAACATTTATTTGTGGCATTGCTGTGCCAGGGCCACATTCTTCTCGAAGGGGTTCCCGGTCTGGCAAAAACATTACTGATTAAAACTTTGTCGGATGTTCTTGAACTCAATTTTAACCGCATTCAATTCACACCAGATTTAATGCCATCAGATATTACGGGTACTGAAATTATAGAAGAGGACTCTGATACAGGCAAAAGAGCATTTAAGTTCTTCAAAGGTCCAATATTCTCAAATATTATTCTCGCTGATGAGATTAATCGAACACCGCCAAAAACTCAATCGGCTTTATTAGAAGCTATGCAGGAACATAAGGTCACTACCGGCGGAACAACATACACTCTTGATGAACCATTCTTTGTTTTGGCTACTCAAAACCCTATTGAACAGGAAGGAACATATCCCCTTCCAGAGGCCCAGCTTGACCGATTTATGTTTAATCTGAAAATTAGTTATCCTTCATCTGCAGAAGAAATCGAGATTGTCAAGAAAGTCACCAGTGTTGAAAAAACCGTTCTTAAACATGTTTTGGGAAGGAAAGAACTATCTGATTTTCAGACACTAATAAAAAATATTCCTGCTGCAGATAATGTTATTGAATACGCCGTGAATATCGTCGGCATGACGCGACCAAATGATAATCGTGCACCAAATTTTATTAAAGATTGGCTTGATTGGGGGGCCGGTCCCAGAGCAAGCTCATACCTTATTCTTGGAGCCAAATGCCTCGCAGTACTTGATGGGCGGACAACACCTGATATTTCGGATGTGAAAACTCTGGTTAAACCTGTTTTGCGACATCGCATCATCACTAATTTCAACGCCGAAGCAGACAATATTAAAACTGACGACATACTGAAAAAATTAATTGAGCATTCAAACGGATAAAATCGTAAAAGACTTGAATCAAATTCTTTGTTTGGTGATCAAATATGGATAAAGCAAAATACCTGACGCCATCTATTATTTCCAAACTGGATAATCTATCTCTCAAAGCTCGATTGGTAGTTGAGGGATTTATTGTGGGTCAACATAAAAGCCCATATCATGGGTTTTCAGTGGAATTTTCCCAGCATCGTGCCTATGATCAAGGTGATGAAATTAGACATGTTGACTGGAAACTTTTTGGTAAAACTGACCGGTATTATATCAAACAATATGAAGAGGAGACAAATCTACGATCGTATCTTCTTATTGATCAGTCTAAATCGATGAATTTTACTTCAACTGATATTACAAAACTAGAATACGCCCAAATTTTAGGTGCAGCGCTGGCATATCTCATGCTCAAGCAGCAAGATGCGGTGGGATTGAGCCTCTTTGATTCAGAAATCAGAGCCTATATACCACCTAGATCAAAATCCAGTCATCTAAATATTCTTTTGAATCAGATGAGCAAAATCAATCCAGGACCTGAAACAGATATTGCCCCCATCCTGCATCGTACAGCTGAAACGATAAATAAGAGGGGTTTGATAATTTTAATCTCCGATTTATTTGATGACCCTGATGAAATCATATCTGGAATCAAACATTTTAGACATAAGGGACATGAGGTGGTGATTTTCCATATTTTAGACCCTCAGGAGTTAACCCTTAATTTCTCTGAAAGAACTCTTTTCAGGGACATGGAAACCGGTGAAGAAATCATTACTGAACCCATCCATATAAAAAAAGACTATCAGCGAAATATGGAATCTTTCTGCGATTATTATTCGGACCAGTGTCGAAAAAACCGAATAGATTATATCAAATTACTTACGAATCAACCCCTGGATCTTGCCCTCACCGAATATTTGATAAAAAGAAGACGAATCGGCGGATAAAAAAAGGGCTGAAGTTAAATCAACCCTTTAAAAAAATTATTTTCAGATACTTAAAACTAATCCATCATTTTCTCAACAGAAGGAATAAATATCTCATTCATTTGTCGAATCATCTTCTTCATTTCGGATACGGCTTCACCAGCTCCTGTATCTTCTGTTTCGAGATTCAAAGTCTGTTGAAAATACTCTTTTGCATCGATACTATATATTTTAGCTGACCTGAACTGCTGGTATATCTCTTTAAGTTTCTCCTGATCCGGGTTTTCCATATCCGAAATTATAAGAAAATTTTCTCTCGCAGTATTAAAATCTGCCAATGCAAGTTTTTGATATAACACACCCATATTGTAATAAATATCTGCATCATCAGGATATGACCGCAGCGCTTCAAGTGAGTATTCGATGGCATCCTCATATTTCCCCAAATCAATATAGAGAAAGATAAGTTTTCTCATGATGGGTCCTGGATTTTTAGATACTTTTGATGCTATTAAATAATATTTTATTGCATTATCGAAATCTTCCAACTCAAAGGCAATCGTCGCTGCAGCTAAATTGACCTGTTCATCGTCCGGCGCATATTTCAGCCCATCTTTTATCACTTCACTGGCTTTTGATACATTACCTATCTCAAGATATAATGCCGAAAGTGTACCGTAAGTCATTCCTTTTACTGGCCAAATCATGGCGGCCAGTTCAAAGTTTTCAATAGCCTTTAGGTTATCTTTATCATTAAAGTTAGCCACTCCTTCATTATAGGTGGTGCCCCATTCTTGTTCGCGGTAAACCTTCACTGCATCACCAATTGTTATGATAGGATCATTTCCAATTTTGAATGGTCGTTCCAATTTTTGATCAGGATTCCTCAACATTGCTTCGTCCAGCATCTTGGCAAAATCTTTATAATTCTTTTTTTCAAGATAAACATCTACAGCAAGGATGTATGGAACAAGAGCATTTTCCGGTTCCTTCTCAAGAGCAAGTAAACCATTTTCTTCTGCTTTTTCCAGATTATTTTCGTTAACATACATTTTCAGTGATGTAAACTCAGGACTGTTGCATCCTAATATAATCAACAATAATATTCCCGTAATTATATATGTCATTCTAAATTTCATTTTGACTCCTTTGAGGTATGATTATACCGGAATTCCGGTATCCATTGATTGTTTTATAAATTTTATTCGTTCGTTAAGAGTTTCCTGTGTTGCCTTCAACAGACCCTCCAGACCAAATCCTGATACAGTAAAAGACGCAATTGCGGCACCTGATATAACGGCATCTATCAGGCTATCAGATCCTTTTCGACAAATATGCCCAATAAATCCTCCGGCAAAAGTATCTCCGGCTCCAGTAGGATCAAGCACAGTAACATGGGGATAAACTGGAATAGAAGTTGATCCGCTAGCATCCACCAATAGCGCTCCCTTTGCTCCCATTTTTATCACAACAATTTGAGGGCCCATTTTACGCAGTGAATCTGCAGCAGATAGAAGATCTGCTTGATTTGTCAGCTGCAAGGCCTCCTCATCATTTAACAGAAAAATATTTACTTTTTTCAAAACCTTTTTAAGTTCATCAGGGTTATTGTTAATCCAAAGGTTCATTGTATCACATATGACTACTTTTGAATCTGGCAGCATATCATTAACGGATGCCTGTAGCTCAGGCTGAATATTTCCTAAAAACAAATAAGTGAATTGATTCTCCGGGCATTGAACAACAGGTGCAAATGATTCAAAAACTCCCAGTTTTGTAAACAATGTCTCCCTACTGGAATAATCTGAGCTATATCTGCCTCCCCACTGAAATGTTTCTCCAGGTTTAAATTGTACATTAGATAGATCGATGTTTCTGGATTTCAATAAATCGATGGCACTTTCAGGGAAATCATCACCAACAATACCAATAAGGCCAACCGGGGCAAATAGGGCTGCAGCTATTCCAAAGTATATGGCTGATCCACCCAAAATATTTGATCGGTGTCCTTTTGATGTTTCAATGGTATCCAGAGCGATGGACCCAACGGCAAGTATGTGATTTTCTCTCGTCATAATAGCGTCAATTTTACTCAGAATTTCAGATTAAAACCAAGTTGGTTTCCTCATACATATCTATCTAAAATTCGCTTATGGCATACTTGGAATTTTGTTCAAATTGCGGAGAAAAAAATGTATTCGGAAGCTCTGAAGGCCGGGATAGATTTCATTGTACCCAATGTGGAGCCATTCATTATGAGAATCCGAATCCAGCTGCAACACTTTTTTGTCCTAAAGATGATTATATTTTATTAGTGAAACGGGCCTTTGAACCTGCCAAAGGAGAATGGTGTCTTCCAGGCGGTTTTATGGAGCTAAACGAAACTATTGAAATGGCAGCTGAAAGAGAATTACTTGAAGAGACTGCTCTGAAGGGCAAAGTAAAAGAATTTCTGGGGCATTGTTCACATTATAATACGGTATTTGGGGATGTTTTGCTTATCGGGTTTATCGTTTCTATCGAATGTTTTTCTAATCTTACTCCCGGTGATGATGCTTTAGAAGCAGAATTATTTCATTTAGACAACCTACCACCACTCGCTTTTCCCTGTCATCAAAAATTTCTGGATATGTATCTTCAAAAAATCAATCATAAACCAGGCGGTAAAGACAAACAATGAAACAGCTGCTCATCATGCACGGGCCCAACATGAATTTACTCGGTCTTCAATCTGCCAGTGTTGGAACCCGATATACATTGGATAAAATAAATCGCGCTTTGCGAAAATCGGTGAGAAATTCAAACTTTTCATTAAAAATTTATCAAACCCACGATGAGGCAAAATCTGTTACATTACTGCATCGTAATCGAAAGTCCGCATCCGGTATACTTATCACGCCAGGTCCATGGTTTGAAAATGGATATATGCTCAAAGAAACACTGGAATTATTACAAGTCCCCTATTTGACAATATCTTTTATTAAACGGGAAAATACAATTTTTTGCCATGAGGACATAGTTGTTGATTCGAACCCGATGAAGGCATATATGCAAGCTCTTGATTCTTTAATTGCTCAACTAAAGTAATCCAGCTCTCATATCTCATAACTACATTGTTTTTCTGTTTTATCCGGGAACGATAATCCCTACCAACACCTGTAATATTTTACTTAAAACAATATACCTGGTTGGGAATTTTTGCTAAAACTCATTTTAGTATTTCCCGAATATACAACTTGAAAAAGTTTTATGAATCGGTATTCGTTCTTATCTAAGTTTCACAACGAATTTTAATTAGCATTTACATTTTGGAGGATTTGCATGCAATTTTTAATAAAAAAACAAATATTTTTATATACCCTACTGATTACCCTACTATTTTCCCGAGTTTTTGCCGTTGGTGAGTCTGGTGCTGTTTTTCTTCTAATTTCCCCTTCTCCCTTGTTGAATGGTATGGGAGGTGTTGGTGCCGGTTACCCTGTTGATGATATTTTTTCAAGTTATTATAATCCTGCAAATTCTTTTGCCCCTACTGGTCTAACCTATTCTTACACAAAGAACTCAACCATATGGCTACCTAATATCTCTGATAATATATATTTGAAATACAAAATTATTAAGGTCTCCTATCGTTTAAAAAAATCTCCCTTTTACTTCACAATGACGCAATTTAAAACTTTTATAGATTTGGGGAGTCAGGCACCTACTAATGAAAATGGCACTATCGTGGGCCTATCTGACGCAAATATGAAATCAACTGCTATCAGCTACTCAATTGGCCTGAATTTCCGTAATTTTCCACTGAGAGTTTCGATAGGACGGACAGATAAAAAAGTAAAACAGCAATTGTTTAGTTCTTCAAATCAACTAGAAATAATAGGTAATTCAAATGATAAGCTATATGATTTAGGAATACTGGTTTCCTTTCCATATTCTATAACCAAAAAGCGCAAGGGAATTTCAACCCATATAACACCGGCAATCGGTTTCAGCCAATCAAATCGCGGTGGAAATATTCAATTTGGTGACTCTCAGGACCCGGCACCACGGTTTGCCCGATTAGGTATTTCTCTCTCAGCGCATATGATTCTTGATAATCGCTTTAAAATTCTTAATTATGCTATTGCAAGAGAAGCAGGTGATATGTTGGCAGAACGATATTGGGAGTCAGATTCTGTATCTGTAATCCGGTATCAATCCGGCACAGGGGATATTAATTTTAAAAATCATCTAATCGATTCCAATGCCAGTCATCATGTTTCAATTTCTCAGGGTCAGGAATTAGGCTTTATGAACACAATCTTTTTTAGAAAGGGTAAATTCACTGATATTGATGGTTATATTTATTCACGATATTCAGGATGGGGGTTTAATCTAAAAGGATTTCTGCATCTGGCGTCTCATTTAACCAATCATAAAAAATACTCAGAATTGAGCAAATTTATTAATATTCGCTACAATCAGGCTGTGGAATCGTCTAATGAACCGGGATCTCCCAGAGATGGAATTACTTATCAAAATTTTGCATTCACTTTGAATAATCCAGGAGGATTTATAGATTTTATCAATCAAATGCAGGTCAGTTTATTTGCAGGACAGACACATTCGACAATTGTTAATAATGATGTCTCATCCAAGCTCAATAATTCAGGAATAGAGTACGGCATCGAATTACCAAAGTTTATGAATAGAACCGGGGTAATTACCGGAATAAGATATGCTCAAATGGGGTTTAAACTGAATCTTCCTGACGACGTGTATATCTCCGGAGATCTTAAAGTAAAGTTGAATTACCTTAGGATTTATGTTTATAAAACCTATGAATTCGCCGGTTTTGATTTCCAAACCGGTCCAGACCTTGGATATTTAATCAATGTTAATATCACCTCTAAAAATTGCTTTGGAGAAAATTGCTATTCTTCTTCAAATACAATCTCAGGTGATAAATGGATAGATGAGAATGCTGGCAACCGGTATGATATTGGATGGAGTGCCGGTATTCGTCTTTTTCCAAAATCAGAATATTCCATGGGATTAGACTACTATTATGGATTTAGTAACGTTTTTAATACAGCAAAGAGTTTAAACACTAGTTTTAACATAAAATTTTACTGGAACATCAACAGGAAATAATCAAATTCTAAGGGTTACAATTCTCCCAGTATATCAATTGCATGAGTTTTTACTTTTACTTTTCCATAAACTTTTTCGATGAGTCCGTTTTCATCAATAAGATAGGTAACCCGATTAATACCCATATATTCACGACCCATGAATTTTTTTAGACCCCAAATTCCATAGTCTTCCAACATTTCATGACTTTCATCACAAAGCATCGGAAATTGAAATTGAAATTTTTCAACAAATTTTTTCTGTTTTTTTGGTGAATCTGCTGAGACACCAATGATGGCAATATTATTATCCTTATAGCTCTTGGATTCATCACGGAATCCTTTTCCTTCAGTTATTCAACCAGGTGTATTTGCTTTTGGGAAAAACCATAAAACTAATTTTCTACCTGAATAATCCTTTAGAGAAACATCATTCCCATTAGCATCCGGTAATGTGAAATCCGGTGCTTTATCTCCGACATTTAATAGCATGAATTCTCCTTAACTCCTTTGTAATTCTATTATTTCTGGTATTTATTCAGGTGTATAATAAAGAGAACATATATACATTATGAAAAAAAATGTACTCATTGAACAATTGCTATTCTATCTAAATTAACTATCAGTTTACCGGGATAAAAATGATAACTATCTATTCATCAAATTGGTGTGCATCATGCGTTTGGGCAAAAAGGCTATTAGACGACCTGGGCCATACTTATCTTGAAATAAATATTCAGAAACAAAATATGACTCGAAGTGATCTAGAGTCCATCACAGGCGGACGAACTGTACCCCAGATAATTATTAATGACGTTTGTATTGGCGGATTCGATAATTTATATAGTTTAAATAGATCCGGTGAATTAGAAAAATTACTGAATTAATCAGGAGTTATCATGTTTTCACAAGACATCTTAAAATCAATTATTCAATTAAAACCGGTGATTCATACACCTGATATTTACATTAGAATGGTGGAGAAAACGGATAATGAAGCAATATTTGAATATGCCTCAGACCCGACTGTCAGTAATTACCATAGTTGGGATCCACATCAATCCCTTCAGGATACACACGGATTTCTGTCCCGGTATAGAGAGTTTTTAAATAAATTTCAGAAACTGGAATTTGGAATTATCCTAAAAGAAAATGATACCTTAATCGGAATGTGCGGATTTCATGATTTCAGTTTTACACATAGCCGATGTGAAATCAGATATGTTATCTCTGCAAAATACCGGGAAAAGGATTTATTGACGGAGTCTGTTGGAGCCCTTATTGAATTTGGATTTACAAGGATGGAGTTGAATAGAATAGAGGCCAGAACCAGAATCGAGGATATAGCATCTCAAAGGGTACTCAAGAATGTCGGTATGAATGAGGAAGGTCTTTTGAGAGAGCAAATGTTTATTAAAGGACAGTTTACAGACTTCAAATTATATTCAAAATTGAAACGGGAGCATCATCGACCAAAATATAACTAGTTCTGTTTTACGCAAAAAGAATATTCTCATCTGTGTAACGGGGTCAATTGCCGCCTTCAAAACCTGTGAAATAATCCGCTTTCTTCGGAAGGAAGATGTAAATATATGGGTTGCAATGACGAGGTCGGCACAAAAGTTTGTTGGAAAGGCTACATTTGCAGCTTTATCTGCCAATGAGGTACTTACCGATATTTTCCCTGATACACCAAAAGCCGGCCTTGAGCATATTGAACTTTCACATACCATGGATGGATTAATAATTCTGCCTGCGACTGCCAATATTCTGGGAAAGGTTGCCAATGGAGTTGCTGATGATCTGGTATCTACCCTCCTTTCAGTATGTGAACAGCCCACCTTATTTGTACCAGCGATGAATAGCCGGATGTGGGAGAATCCTGCAACAATGAACGCCGTATCTAAATTAAAAAACAGGGGAAAGGCAATTCTCAACCCTGACTCAGGTTTTCTTGCCAGTCTTCACGAGGGTACAGGCAGATTACCCGGAAATACGGAAATCATGAATGCTATACGTGAGTTATTTTCACCCCCACTCCCTCTAAAAAACAATCATGTTCTTGTAACAGCAGGTCCAACTCATGAGTCCATTGATCCTGTGAGATATTTAACAAATCGATCTAGTGGTAAAATGGGTTTTGCCCTAGCAGAAGCTGCAAGAGATATGGGGGCAGATGTAACATTAATAACGGGGCCGGTTTTTCTTGCAGATCCTGCTGAAATTCATATGATCAATGTAACAACTGTTCATCAAATGTTAGAATCTATTCAAAGGAGTATTTCCAAATCGAAATGGGATTATATCATCATGGCAGCTGCTCCTGCAGACTATTACCTTGAAGACCCCTCAGAATCAAAAATAAAACGGAAGGCTGAAAAGTTATCACTATCTTTTTCAACTGCTCCTGATATTTTGAAATCCATAAAGGATTCCACCGACAGCATCATCGTGGCTTTTGCCCTTGAAACAGAAAATGGCAAAACGGAGGCATTAAGAAAAATGAAGGATAAAGGTGCTGATTATATCATATTAAATTATGCAAATGAAGAGGGTGCAGGGTTCGAATCTCAAACAAATCGAGTAACAATATTTTCTAAAAACGGTGATGAGGTCAATCTTAAAAAAGATCGAAAAGACAGGATTTCCCGAGAGATTATTAAATCAATTTTAAAAAAATAACCCTAAAACTTTAGCTTAAGGCCAACCGGTAAGTGATCAGATACTTTTTGGTTATATTCAATAAATGCCCCAGGGAGATATTCACCAACAAGGATCGTCTGAATTTCTGAAAGAGGATTTTCAAATTCGTCAAAAAGCTCATCTGTAATAAGTATATGGTCAATATGGCTGGGCCAATCTGGATACGACCATGAGCTTTTGGTGGGATCTTCAGCGATCTCCATATCCGCAAACAAATATTGCTGACCATTTTCAATAAAATTCCAGAAAACATTTGTTGATTCCGGTTCGCTAATTTCATCATTCCAATCACCTACAATTATCACGTTTTTATAATCTGAATGATCTTCTACCCATTCCTGAAGTAATTCGCTTGCCAATTGTCGACGGGACTCTTCACTCTCTCCACTGCAGCATTTTAAATGATTATTGATAACTCTGATTGAATCGTTGTTGAAGAATAGTTCGAAAATAAATGGCTCACGAGGAAAGGCAGACCATTCGTCTGGATAGATCTCAAACGGTTCATTTATTATAGTTAAGATATTTGATTTAATGATATAAGACAATTCCTGCCAAGTACTGTTACCTCCAGCCCGATAATGGGTCCAGGTATTTATAGAATCCGCAATATTTAATTCATCCACCAGAGAATTGAAATAACTTCTGCTCTCTATTTCCTGCAAAGCGTAGACATCGGCATCAATTGCTAAAATGATATCCTTGACCATTTGGACAGTTGTATTATTCTGTTTGGGAAAGTGTTCAATATTCCAGGTAATAATTTCGAAAGTCTCATCTGTCCCAAAATGGATGTCATACAATGATGGCTGCTGATTTATTGGAGCAGATGGAGTTGTATTCCTGGCGCATCCTGAAAGAAACAGGATTATTATAACGTTAGCTATTAGTTTCAAATTGTTAAATATTTTCATAGAATCCGGATAAAATCAAAGTTTATATTTTCGTAAATTTATAACCTATTTATCATATAATTTTATAAGGGATATCATGAGAAAACGCGCGATTCTGATCACTGGGGCAAATGGTGAAATTGGTCATGGGCTCATATCTTCACTTCATCAGAAACATGAGCAGAATATCATTGCTTTAGACCTGCAGCCGATGGACTCTAAAATTAAAGGATATATAAAAGAAGGTATTGTAGGAAATATCCTCGATAAAAACCTTCTTGAGCAAATCAATGGTGAATATGCTATTTCGGAAATATATCATTTGGCAGCATTACTCAGCACTCGGGCGGAGTTCTCTCCTCAGATGGCTCATGAAGTGAATGTAGGAGGAACTATTAATCTTCTGGAGCTTGCCGTGAAACAATCCAGAAGCAAGGGACAGGCTGTAAAATATTTCTTCCCCAGTTCGATCGCTGTATATGGGTTTAATTCCCTGAACGAAAAAAATCTTAATCCAATTTTAAAAGAAGATGAGCATTGTGATCCGCAGACCATGTATGGCTGCAACAAATTGTATTGTGAAAAACTGGGGGTTTATTATAGTCACCATTACCAAAGACTGGCAGCCGAGTTCACCCCCGGATTAGTTGATTTTCGCTCTATACGATTTCCTGGACTGATCAGCGCCAGTACTATACCAACTGGGGGAACAAGTGATTACGCACCTGAAATGATTCACGCCGCATTACAGGGAAAATCGTATGCATGTTTTGTCCGACCGGATACAATAATTCCGTTTATGACTATGCCAGATGCGATCAAATCTATACTGAACCTGATGGATGCTGATAGGCAGAAATTATCACGATTGGTTTACAATATCACAGCATTTCATCCTTCTGCAAAAGATTTTTTTGATAAAATTATGAGCTATTTTCCAAATGCTGACGTTAGCTATGTCATCAATAAAAAAAGGCAGGCAATTGTAGATAGTTGGCCTGCTGAGGTGGATGATTCTATTGCCAGAGCTGACTGGGGGTGGAAACCTGAATATGACTTTCATACTGCGTTTGAAACCTATCTTATCCCAAAAATCAAATTACACTATGGACAATAATCCATAGTTTGGCAACCTAAACAAAGGTTTATGATTATCAACAATAACACATACCACAATATTAATTTGCATTCCAAAGGAGTAAATAAATGAACAGCCTGCAGACACGATTAACCGGAGAATTGAAAATGATTCGGGATGCTGGATTACAAAAAGATGAACGCATTATTGAATCACAGCAGAGTGCAGAGATTCAGGTAAACGGTAAAACGGTGCTAAATTTTTGTGCAAATAATTATCTGGGATTATCCAACCACCCGCATCTGGTACAGGCAGCACAGGAGGGGTTGGGTAAATGGGGGTTTGGCTTGAGCTCAGTGAGATTTATTTGCGGAACTCAAACTATCCACAAGGAGCTTGAAAAGAAATTATCTGACTTTTTACAAATGGATGATACTATTTTATACACATCATGCTTTGATGCTAACGGTGGTTTGTTTGAAACTCTGCTTGATGCTGATGATGCAATTATCTCAGATGCATTAAATCATGCTTCTATAATTGATGGTGTTAGATTGTGCAAAGCACAAAGATATAGATATGCCAATTCAGATATGGCGGGCCTTGAAGAAATATTGTCAAAAACTCAGAATGCAAGAACCCGGTTGATTACAACTGACGGTGTATTTAGTATGGATGGATTTGTTGCAAAATTATCAACAATTTGTGATTTGGCAGACAAATATAATGCGATTGTTCATGTTGATGATTCACACGCTACCGGATTTTTTGGAAAGTCAGGCAGGGGCTCAATTGATTACTGTGAGGTGATGGGCAAAGTTGACATTGTCACCTCAACCCTTGGAAAAGCAATGGGTGGTGCTTCCGGGGGGTTTACCTCAGGAAAACAAGAAATTATCGATATTTTAAGACAAAGGTCCCGGCCGTATCTATTTAGTAATACGGTGGCCCCGGCGATAGTGTGTGCCTCAATTGCTGTTCTAGATAAGTTGACCGAGTCTACTGAACTAAGGGATACCCTTGAAAAAAACACCCTTTTCTTTAGAGATGAAATGACAAAAAATGGATTTGATATTAAAAAAGGGGAACATCCTATTGTACCTATTATGCTGTATGATGCCAAACTAGCTCAGGATATTGCTACTGATTTACTTGAAAAGGGGATTTATGTTATTGGTTTTTCATTCCCTGTAGTGCCAAAAAATGAAGCAAGAATAAGGGTTCAAATCAGTGCTGCTCACACGGATGATCATTTGAAAAAAGCTATATCGTCATTTGTTGAAATTGGCAGAAAACACGGGGTGATTAAATAAGTCGGTAAGTATGACTAAGAAATTGAGACTACAGTCGAATTAATCAATTCTAATAACGTATTTGTGCCAGCCCCATTACCTGCGTCATGTCTAGACCGATTCTCGCAGGGTCTTCATACCCGATAATTCTGTCATTTAAACCTGTTCCCTGTGAAAGGTCAATGGGTCTGGACATTAGTTTTTTTCTTGAATCGTTTTCATATACTATTCTTATAATAGGCCGGAGATGATTCGATTCGATTACGACAGCGGTTCTATTGCTCTCCAGCTTAACAAGGGTTCCAACCGGATATATACCCATAAAATTGATAAATTTATTTACAAGGTCTTCTTTAAAATGATTATCCCGGAACTTAAATATTTTACTTATAGCAACTACGGGAGGTACGCCGGATAGGTATATTCTATCGGAACTCATTGCATCAAACACATCCACAATAGCTGCCATTTGTCCGGCAAGACTGATTTGATCACCTGTTAACCCGTTGGGATATCCAGATCCATCCAATCTTTCATGGTGTTCTGCAGTAACTTTTAATACAATATCAGAGATCGACCGGTCTTTGCTAAGAATATCTAAACCCTCAACCACATGACTTTGTATTAATGCATATTCATCATCAGATAGTTTCCCTGGTTTGTTTAGGATATTTAACGGAATTTTCATTTTCCCGATATCATGCATTAATCCTGCCATACCGTATTGATTTAATAAATCACCTTTGATACCTACTGTTTTTGCGAATGTTATAAGCATTGTACTCACGCTTAGTGAATGCATAAAGGTGTAGTCATCACCCTCCTTCACCCTGAGCAATGAAATAAGCGCATCCTTGTTGCGGCTGATTGATTCAACCATGACGTCAACAATCGGATGTAATTCGTGAAGATTGGTTTCTTTCCCTAGTATTACATTATCATAGGCATCGACTAAAACGTCTTTTGTCTCAGACAGTATTTCTTTTGCATTGTCAATTTCTTCCTGATAGGTGATCGTCTTAGGTATTTC
>Ga0233431_1000769_pt1 | contig 64563 bp, 56 predicted proteins | sample SI_118_April2016_FD_179867 | JGI IMG/M metagenome (GOLD analysis project Ga0233431, IMG submission 179867) | Seawater microbial communities from Saanich Inlet, British Columbia, Canada - SI_118_April2016_200_MG | ecosystem: Environmental > Aquatic > Marine > Inlet | place: Canada: British...
TCCATCTCATCGATTCGGAGATTGGTGCCATTTTCATGATCAACGGAAAGGTGGCAGGGCTGGATGCTTTTGGGAAACCTGGTACTTTTTCAAATGTCTTCAAAAAACTCCTGGAGAGCTACGCCCTTGATGCCATTGACTGGTATGACCCGGACAAAGAACACAAGGCCCTCAAAAGCGAGGTTACCAAATTCCGGAAGGCAACCCTCGCAGCTAAAGCTGAAGGCCGCCCATCCGTGGGTCTGGGTACAGATTTCCGGCTGGAATCCAGGAAGATAACAGGCTTTGCGCTGGCGCTTGATGGCAAAGTCCTCCATGTTTCCATTTTTGCCCGGACAAATGGTCAGAATAGAGATGCGGCTGATTCAAAAATTGAGCGGTTTTCAAGAAGGCGGAGAAACAGAACATAATACGGAAAGAAAGGAGAAATTCTTATGCCGGCAAACGTAGGGGAAATGTTTTATTATGGGAATGTTCCATGGCACGGTGAAGGCCATGAATTGAGTAACCCGGCAAACATCCAGGAGGCAATCAAGGCTGGAGGACTGGATTGGGAAGTGGGCATGGTTCCACTCAAAACCGCCGAAGATCCCCCATCCAGGGTAGACAGCCGTGTCGCTATCGTGAGAAAAGACCGGCCGAAAGGAGAACAGGGGAGGGTAATCGGTGTTACCCATAAAGGATTCAAACCGCTCCAGAACAGGGAAGGCCTCCGGATTTTTGACTCTATCTTCGGCAAGGGCAAAAAGGCGTACCACACAGGAGGATACCTTGGAAGGGGCGAGGTGATCTGGCTCCTTGCTGGATTGCCCGGGAATATCGTGGTGGGAAAAAAAGATACTGTAAAACCGTACGCCCTTTTCACCAACAGCCATAACGGTTCTATTGCCATCGACGTCAGATTGACCACCGTCCGGGTCGTCTGCCAGAATACTCTCTCTCTGGCCCTGATGGATAAAGACAAGAAGACCTTTTTCAAACACGCCCACCAGGGAGATTATCAGCATCTCCAGTCAGAACTTGAGACCTTCTTTTGCGATACTCTCAAGGCTGTTGACAATGTTCAGGCCCAGTTCAAGGAAATGATGGAGAGAAAGTTTGACGATGATGTGACAAAGGAATACATTGAAAAACTGTTTCCCGTGCCTATTGAACCCGCGAGTTCCGGAACAAACAAGAGGGTAAGAAATCAATATCTCACAAGGGTAAAAAAGGTCAGGACAGCCCGTGAAAAAATAGCCCAACTCAGGCTGTATGGCAAAGGCACTGACCTTCCCGGTGTGAAAGAATCGTTGTGGGGCACCTTCAATGCTGTTTTAGAATATGTCGATCATTATGAAAGAGATAAAGGCACAGGGATTTCATGGAGTCTATTTGGTTCCGGAGCTGTACTGAAAAGAAAGGCATACTGTCTGTCTGTGGATTTTTTGCAGCACGAAAATCTTGAATGAGAAGCATCCAATATCCAGAATCAAGAATTCCATAGAGCCAGTTTATATTGACTTATAAAGTAGTTATATGTAAACAACATTTAGCAGTATTCCCGAATCAGGATTCATCATTACACCCGAAAGATAGAGAAAAAAATTGAGTTAGCCATCGTTTTCATAAAAGGAAACTTGAAGAGAAGAGGAACAAATGGGTTTATGAACTCGGAAATGATCCGCAAATCAAAGAAAAAACTCACCATTATTCGGGACCTCGGGCCATACAGCTCCCGCTACTCATCAAAAGGCTCTCTCCTTACGGAGGCCGGAAACGTCATCCATAGCCTGTCCAAAGACTTCACCATAGAGGAAGTCCGGAAACAGGCCGTGGATGGATCCATCCTCCGTCAGCGTACGCTTGCATCGCGCCAGAGGGTGTGGCGCCTTTTGCACTACAGGCTTCTTGCACATCGAACTCCGTGGTTGGAAAACGCTCTTAAACGCGCAAGGGAAAATGGGTCACACTCTCCTGAGTTTGTTTCGCTGGTCTATCTTCACTATGCCCTTCGAGATCATCTGACCTATGACGTTGTGACAAACGTCATCTGGAATAAATGGCAAAATGGTCAAACTGAAATCAATCGGGAAGATGTTCTTTCCTTACTGGACGATGCATCCCGCATACAGCCTCAAATCAACAGGTGGGCTGAAAGCACACGGGTCAAACTGGCAGCAAGCATCCTGACGGCACTCCGGGATTTCGGGGTTTTGGACGGGTCACAGAAAAAGAGTATTGTTCGACCGGTCTTCCCTATTTTCGCGGCTGAAAATCTCCTGCGGATCCTGATATCTGAGGGCATTCAGGGTCGTGAAGTTCTGGAGCATTCAACCTGGCGGCTTTTTCTGTGCACGCAGGAAGATGTGGCGAATGTGCTGGTGCGACTCGATCAGGCAAAGCGTATTCAATTTGAACGTACCGGAGATATTATTGTCCTACATACCCCGGAAGACTGGAAAGAAGCGATATGAACCTGCAAAACTGGAAATGGAAAATCGGTGAGGCCATAGAACGTGTCCGATCTCGCTACGACTATATCGGTGGCAAAACCGGCGCACCCTTTCTTGCGGTAGTGTATCCTACGGAAATGGAGAATGCTGCAAGGAAGGAGTGGCATGATCAGACTTCAGCCCTGCCTCTGGATTTTGATGTGCGACCCATAGATGTCCTTGAGATCACCCAGCAGATCCTTACCGACCTTGGGGCTCAAAACGTTGTTGCCGCCCTGCGGCAACCCATGCCCGGATCCGATCCGGAGATCGAACTCGGCAGTCTGTGGATCAATGCGGTGGCTGATGCCGTCAGGGGTTGTTTTTCAGAACCCGGTTCTCGAAAAATTGTAGTAGTCCTTGAAAGACTTTCAGCATTTTATCCGGCGTGCGGTCCCAGAGACGTCATGCAGGAACTCTGGGGAAGCGTTCAATCAAGCCTTGATGGGCCTGTTGTGGTGCTTATCCCAGGGCATATTGAAGGACCCAGAACCTATTCATTTCTTGGGAAAAAGTCTGAATTCATGTATCGGGGCGACCTGATTTAGGGCGCCGGACCCGCGATCCATTGGGGGATTCGTTGTAAATTATAGTATTTCCATGCGGAAAAAGGGGTTAACCCATGAATATCTCGGAGTTATTTGATACAAAGGTGGCTGAAAAAATTGATCCTGTCATCAAAGTGGGGGAGACAGGGGATGAAAACAAGCTGGCAGGTGAGATCGGGAGCTATGTCATCACCCCTATGATTGAAAAGCTCCTCGATGATTTTCTTGAGCATTTCACCGACACCTTTCTTCACAATACAGGGGAAATCGGTGTCTGGATTTCCGGCTATTTCGGCTCCGGCAAATCCCACCTGGCGAAAATCATGGCGCTTCTATCGGAAAACCGACTGCTTGCAGGGGTCACCGCCTGTGATCGTTTTGTGGCCCGTATTCCATCCGATTCACCGGTGAAGAATGCCATGACCGCCAGCCTTTCGCGTATGAACCAGTGCGAAACGAAAGTGCTCGCATTCAACATCAATACCCTCGCCGACAGCAAGAGCCGCCCTCTGCCATGGGTTTTATTGTCCCAGTATTACCAGTCCAAAGGCTATGGAAGCAACCTTCTGTATGCCCGCGTTATTGAAGCAGAGCTGGACAAACAGGGTTTGTTGAACGATCTGCATTCGGCCGCTGAAACGGCCGCGGGGAAATCCTGGACCGATATTCATCGAAATCTTTCCTTTTATCGCAACCATCTTTACAACGCTGCATGCCAGGTTGCTCCGGATATTTTTGCATCCCCCACGGACGTTGACAAAGCCCTGAAGGAGGCTGAAAGCGGAGAACTCCATAATATCGCGTTCTTTGTGAGAACCATCTTGGATGATCTGGAGACAAAAGAGAAAACAACCCGAAAGCCGCAGCGGTTGATGCTGGTTCTGGACGAATCGGGCCAGTGGATCGAGGATGACCGCCAGCGTCTGACCCAGCTTCAGGCCCTGATTGAAGAGTCGGCCATCAAAGGCCAGGGGAAAATCTGGATTGTGGTGACAACGCACGGTGACATGGGCGCCATCTACAAAGAAGCCCGGGCTTTGACCGGAGAGATGAAGAAAGCGGAAGGAAGATTCCGCTTCAAGCCCGCCTTGACCATGGAAAATATCGAAATGGTCTTAGAGGATCGTCTTTTGAAAAAGAAGCTTTCCGGGGAACAGGTTCTGAAAGACATCTACGCTACACGGGGCGGGGTTCTCAGAGACCTGGGGGAACTGGCCAATACCAGTCAGACTATGCCCCCGGCAAGCCAGGAAAAATTTCCCGTCTATTACCCTTTTTTCCCTTACCAGATCCATTTGATTCCAGAGATCGTGAAATCCCTTCGTTCAAAAGGGGGGCATGGAGAACAGATGTCCGGTTCAACGCGAACCCTTCTGGCCATTACCCAGGATATTCTACGTTCCGGAAGACGTTCTTACCTGGATGAAGGCGTGGGTGCGCTGGTAAGTTTTGACGAGGTCTATCACAACCTTGTGGGAGAAGGAGAAATCAGCCCTGATGTTCGTGCAGAGCTATCCCGTTTAAGTAGCGTGGTTCCAGGGGCAACAAGCCTCACCCCAAGGGTTGCCGAGGTCCTCTATCTGATCCGTGAACTTCCATATATTCCCCGGACCATCGAAAACGTGGCGCGCCTGCTTCTGGAACATGTGGATGATGATTTGCCCGCGGTCCTTTCCCGGATTGATCCGGAGCTGGAACGTCTCATCTCCGCCGGGCTGGTGGCAAAAATAGGCGAAGAGTATGAATTTCTGACGGGAGAACGCCGCACCTTTGAGGAGGAGGTGTCCACGGTAGAGGTCCAGTATAAGCAGCAGGAACGAGAAAAGGGACTTGAAACCCATTTCATCCATGCCCCGGGGAAATCCCACTGGCGGAGCTGGCTGGGATTCGATTCGGTCGGTTACAAGGGAACCGATTTTCAGTTTCTTTTACAAATTGACGGAACCGCTGTCCCGGGCAGAAACGGCGACATAAAGGTAGCACTGGTGACGCCTTTAGGCGCTTTGGGCAACGTCGAGTTGGCGGATCTGGAAAACCGAAGCCTGCGATCGGACGAAAAAAATACCATTTTCTTTCTTTCCGGTCGAGTCCCGGGCTTTGATCGGGATCTTGCCCGATACCTCGCCATGAAAGAGGTCATTGACAACTGGAAAGGCGCTTCCCATAAATCCGATGAGGCCCGCAAACTGGCCATGGAGCGGGAAACCAATGATCTTCCCAAACTGCATCGAAAAGTTGTCGATGGGTTAAAAAGCGGAATCCGGAAAGGGCACGTGGTTTTCCAGGGATCAAGCCGGTCGCTCCTCCTGAAAACAGGCCAGACCCCAGGCGAAAGTCTCAGGGAGGAACTGGCCACCTACTGGCCGGTGATTTATCCCAAATTCGACAAAGTGCCCATCCGAATTACCAACGAGCAGAAAGCTATTCTGGAGGTGTTGGCGGGCAATTCAAGTTCCAGTGAGGTCAAAGCCTTGAAGATTTTTGATTCATCCGGAAAGGTTGATCTTAACGCCCCTCTGCCGGATGCTATCCGGATTTATCTGACGACCGAGCAAAATGCCGGCCGTCGGGTCCTGGGAAATTCCCTCATTAAGGAGTTTTCCGAGCCGCCCTATGGCTGGGACGGCAATACGGTGAGGGTTGGAATAGCGGCGCTGGTCCGTGCGACAGCCATTAAGGTTTTCATCGGGAAAAAACCCTATACCAACCCGAAAGACGCGGAACTCGCGGATGCTCTGCGCGTCAGCCGAAACTTCAACAAAATCGAACTGGTGCTGGAAGAGAGCGACCTGGATCCGGATATCCTCACCGATGCCCGAAAGTTCATGATCAAAATCGCTAAAAGGCGCAACATCGACGAAACCGCATCTTCCGTCAGTGATGCCGGAGGTCAGCTTGCAGGCGAAATCCTTTCTAAAGTTCAGACCGTGTCTTTGTGGGCCGGTGGCGCCGGCATGCCGCTGTCCACAGACTTCACGGAAGGAGAAGAGGCCTGGCGCAAGGTGCAGGCGCTCGCCAATCCAATCCACCGGGTAAAAGAAATTCATGGTTCACAGAAACCTCTGGAAACCGGATATCAAACCATCGGTGACTATGCCAAATTCCAATCGGAAAACGGGACCCTTTTTACGGAAATGAAAACCGTGTTCACCGAACTGGAAGGAATTGAACATCTACTCGAATCATCTCATCCCATCAGACACTTTCTGGATGAATATCGCACGGCAAAGGATACCGCGGCCTTCCTTGACAAGTTGACCTGGAAGCGATTGCAAAGCCTCAAATCCCAGGCCTTCATTGAAGTGGCGCCACTCCTGGAAGCGTGGCGGGAGCAGGCCCGGACGTTGCTGCAGGAAGCCCTGGATCGACTGCCCAATGACCTTGCCTCAAATGGACTGCCCCAGGGTCTGCAAAAGGAACTTGCAGACCCTCTCGAAGGATTGGTGGCGCAATTGGAGACCATTTCCTTGCCCGTGCAGGTGGCATCACTCCCTGATCGTGCCAGGAATGTCATTCGCACCCTGGGTCGAAGGATTGCGGAAGAAATCGCGAAAAAGGATACTACGCCGGGACCAAAACCCAAAAAAGTGCAGCCGGTTCGTTTAAGTGACGTTTCCACCATCTCCCGCGTTTCTTCGCGGGACGAGTGGACATCCCTTCGCAAAAAGCTGGATCAGCGGATTGTGGAGTTGCTGGATCAAGGCTACCAGGTGGAGCTTCTGTAATGGATGCGACCCACAAGAAAATCCTCAAAGCCATCATCCTTGAAATCCGACATTCGCTTGAAGGACGCTACGATGCCGGAGGTACCTGGCAACCGGGAGACCTGGAGCGACGTCTGGCCGCAATGGGCGTTCGCAGAGACCGCAAACCCTTACCAATGTATGAAATACCACATCTTTCAGCGCTGGACAAAAGGGCCAGGGAAGTCGTTGATGCCTATCTTTCCCTTCGGGTCGAGGCGGGTATCGACCTGTCAGAGGCTGTTGCCGAATTTGTCCGGGAAACGGCTTATTCGTGGGCCAACAGGCTTTTGGCGTTGCGGTGCATGGAAGCCCGGGAATTGATTGACGAGGTCATCCTTCAAAAGCCGGTTTATGGGGGAAGATCTCTTGAACATCACCGTCTGGTCCAGCGGCAGCCTGAAAGCTGCTCAGGTGATGATGACGGGCTCTTTGCCGTGCTGGACAAGGTTTTTGAGAAACGGGCCGAGACCTTGTCGCTCCTGTTTGACCCCAGGGCGCCTGGTGTGGCTCTCAAGCCCACCCCTTCGGCGCTGATGCGGAGCGTTCGCCTGCTATCGGGCACGGAGCAGGTGAATGGGCAAACTTCAGCCTCGGACGATGTTTTCAAAGCCCCGGATGCCCTGGGATGGGCCTATCAATACTGGAACACGGAAGAGAAGGACCGGGTTTTTGAAAAGGTTCGCACTCAGAAAGGCGCCAAGATTCAGGGGGCGGATATTATTCCGGCCACACAGCTTTACACCGAACCCTACATGGTCAAGTTCCTGGTTCAGAATTCTCTTGGGGCCACATGGGTCGGCATGCAGCCGGATACCCAACTGATGGAAGGGTGGGAGTATTTTGTCCGGGATGCCGATCGGGCGCCGGTTGAAAAAAAGCCGGTTCAGGCGATTACTTTTCTTGATCCAGCGTGCGGGTCGGGGCATTTTTTGATCGAGGCCTTTGACCTTTTTTATGCCATGTACGAGGAGGAAGGACATCTAACCGAACCCGAGGCCATCTGCCGATCCATTCTGGAAAAGAACCTTTTCGGGATTGATATTGATGAGAGGGCCGTTCAGATTGCAGCGGCCGCTCTTTGGATGAAGGCTGCAGAGAAAGCCTTTGAATTTGGAGGTGCTGCCAAGAATCTTGTGGCCACCAATATTCGGCTCCCCAAAGGAAAGGATCACCTCGAAGAATTTCTAAAGGAACACCCGGAAGACAAACCGATCCGTCCTGCCCTGGAGGTGATATTTGAAGGGCTGGCCCATGCCGATGAACTTGGCTCCCTCCTTCAAATTGAGGAACCGGTCGAGCGGGAATTTAAGCATCTGAAGGAAACGGATGATCGCGCCAGATCCCACGGAACAACTCAAGGAGATTTATTCAGGCCCACTGCTGTTCAAGACCAGTTGCCATTTGGGATCGAAAGCTATGATGAGTGGCGGAAAAAGACCGTTGCTGCTTTAAAAGAGCATTTTGCTGCGGAAGCGGAATCGGCCGATCTGGGGCAGGCGTTTTTTGGTCAGTCGGTGGGCAAGGGTTTGGTGCTGTTTGATTTGCTTTCTCGGCGATATGATGTGGTGGCTGCGAATCCACCGTATATGGGATCTAAGCACCTTAATACTCATCAGAAAAAATATTTGCAAATGCGTTATCCAGCTGGAAAACGCGATCTCTATGCAATGTTCATGATTCGTTCAGTGGCTCTTAGTAAGAAGACCGCTCGGATTGCCATGGTAACGCGCCATTCATGGCTATTTTTAAAATATTTCGAGATGCTTAGAGGGAATCAAGAGAATCCCAATTACGGAATATTGTATCAATCGACGATTGAGACTCTTGTTCATCTAGGCCCACATGCATTTAGCGAAATTGGTGGAGAAATCGTTAATACAGTACTCTTCACTTTACTCAATACCCCCCCGCAGCATGACAGCAAATTCAGCGCAATCCGTGTTGTTGATGCGCCAAGCTTGGAGAAAAAACAATCTCAGCTAAAAAGAGTGTTGCAAGGAGAGTTAGAAGCTCTCAGAAGTTTTCCCGAGCAGCTTAGCTTTACCAAAATGCCATTGAGCCAAATCATGTATTGGCTTCCCAAGAAGTTCCTTAACGTATTCTTAACCCACCTCCCTTTAAAATACCAAGCCACCGTACGTGAGGGCCTGCATACATCTAATAGCTACAGATTTGTTCGTTTTGCCTGGGAATGTGCTGATTCCAGAGGCCAGCAGAGGTGGGTTAAATATGCCAAAGGTGGTGGGTATAGTAAATGGGCTGGCTATGATGAATTTAGGTGCGAATGGGAATTTAATGGTGCCCGCATTTTTGCTACAGGCAACGCGATTATTCCGAGTCAAGGTCGATACTTTGAGAACGGTTTCACTTACTCAAAAGTCGGAGGAGCAGCCTTCAGTGTAAGACGACTTGAAAATTCGATCTTTTCTGATGCAGGGCAGGCAATTTTTCCGAAAGATGGAATGTTCATCCCTGCCTTTCTAAACACCCGAATAGCTTCGTATTTCTTAAGGCTTCTCAGTCCCACCATGGATTTCAATAAAGGGTATGTCGAACTATGTCCGATCCCATCATCTCCTCATAATTACGAGGAGTTGGCTGGCTTAATGATTGCAAACAAAGTACAAATTTTGAGCAGTATCCCGACGGAAAATTCGTTTGATGTATGGGGCCTATGCAAAGGAGTAGGCATTTATCATGTGGTAGACCAAACCATAAAAACAACTAATGAGTTAATTGCTTTCTTGCTTATGCAAGAGTCAAGAAATGAAATAGTGTGCTGCAATTCGCTTGGGCTGGAGGATGAAGACGTAAAGTTATATACCAACGATGTTGGCACCCCTGCAGGCCTACACCCTGCTATCAATGGATATGATGCACCACCAGAAATTCCAAATATTTCAGGGAAAAGAGTAGAGGCGGAAACCCTACATGTGATGGAACCATTTTATTCTAAGATGGTATTGAAAAATGAAAATTTAGATTATTTAAGATCTAGATTAAAACAACTGTATACGTTAGAACTAAATGATCTAACTTATGGTAAGGCAGGGCGCGTATACCCAATCAACCATGAAGAAACTGACAATTCTCATCCAATGTGCCCCATTCCTTCAGAATCGTTCCTCGAAGAACTCTCTCAATACCTCTGTATCCATCCATTTTCTGTCTATTGGCTCCTCAAGGAAGGTATTGAAAACGAGGGCTGGCGTTGTCCACGTGAAGACCATCGCATCGCTGCTGATCGATTCACAGTAATAATTCTCCAACTCCTCGGTCACCGTTGGCCCAAACAAATCGAAACCAATGAACCGATTCCTGATTGGGCAGATCAAGACGGCATTATTCCGTTGACAGATGTAACAAATGAGCAAACACTGTTGAACCGGGTTCGGGACCGCATCTCGGCCGAGTTTGAAGGCGGTGATGTTACCTCAATCGAACGCGAATTTGCCGAGATCATGGGCAAACCGCTTGATCAATGGCTGGAAGTTGAATTCTTCAAACACCATGTCAAACAGTTCAAAAAGCGCCCCATTGCCTGGCAGATTCAAAGCGGAAAATACGCACGGAACAACAAACCCGCCTTCGCCTGCCTGGTCTATTACCACAAGCTTGATGGGGATCTGCTGCCCAAAATCCGTACCCATTACATCGGTCCCCTGCGCCAGAGGTGCGAAACCGAGCTTAGGGGCATTGAAGCCCTCCCCCTTGATGCTCGCAGCGATCGACAGGAGAAGCGTCGAATAGAACTTGAAACACAAATCGAAGAGCTGAAGGATTTCGACAGCAAACTGAAAGACCTGACGGAAAGCGCCTTCGGACCCCGGCGCATGATACCCCACTTGAGGCAGAATGCCCTTGAAGACAGCATGTTGTGCCTAAAGACGCGGTGGTTGAAGAAACTGAGCGGTATCATGCAGCAGTATCCCTTGAAAGACTGGATAACGCTGGCGGAACAAGCCGAAGTGCATGAAAACCTGCCGGAATGGATTATGGAGCCGGTTTACAACCTGCATTATTTCTGCTCAAAAGTGGGCGCCCATACCCCGAAAGAAAAGACGTTCAAAGATGATCCCGGCGCCGGGGAGCTGGCAGAGATCATCTGTTCAAGGGCCGAAAATATGGTAAAAGGTTCGTTGCGGCTGGTTTGCACAAGCTGGTGGAAAAACCTGGATGATGCTGTTTTTACACCTCTGCGGAAACGGATCAGGGATCTGCAGGAAGAGTTGAAACTTCTGAAGGAAAAAGAAGCCGTTGAAGGAAAAGAAAATCCCCAGTTGATTTCTGATTTCGAAATGCGGATCGAGAGTATCAAAATGGAAATGAAGCCCCTTAGAAAGGCATTGGCGGATAAAACAGAAAAGGCGAAAAGGATTCGGGATGAAATTGAAAACTGGTCAAACACCGATGCCTTGACCTGGGAGCCCTGGCTTGCCACTCAGCACATGTATGATGCCATTTCAGGTATCGATAGCCAACACAATCCACCCGGCTCGATCCAGGACTTCATTCGGCAGGAAAGCGCCTATCTTCCTGATATTGACGACGGGGTGCGGGTCAACATCGTACCCCTTCAAAAGGCAGGAGTCCTTGCGGGTGACGTTCTTGCAAAAAAGGATCTGGACAAGGCCATTTCAGACCGCGCCGAATGGCGGGCCGACGAACGACGCTGGGTCCGCGAGGGAAAGCTGCCTCAACCCGGATGGTGGCCCACCGCAATTCAAGATAAACCATAGATGTTTGTACTTCTCCTTTTGGAGGCTGTTAACATGAAGATATTGAAGATGGAAATCAAAGGGTTCAGGTCCCTCAAAAACATTTCCTTTGCCCCCGCGGATCTGAACGTTATCATCGGCCCCAATGGAACCGGTAAATCCAATCTTTTAAGGATGCTGGAACTTGTTTCCGTCTCAGCACAGGGCAGGCTGGGAAAAACGATTCAGCACTCAGGCGGCATGGCTCCTTTGGTTTGGGACGGTATCTCCGAAAGCATCCGTTTTGATATCAAGTCTTCCCAGCTTTTGCCGGCGTGGGCGGTGGACAGAAACTGGCTCACCTATGGGGTTGAACTGGCAAGATTGGGTAAAACCGGGGCTTACGCTATCGGAGAGGAACAGCTTTTGTACTTCCATCGCCGGAACCTGGAAGAAGAAGTTGAGCCCTTTGCGATTCTGGATCGGCAAAAAATGAGCGCCAGGATTTTCGACGAAAACCGAAAAGAATGGATTGCACCGGAAGAATCCCTTCTGGAAGAGGAGACCCTTCTGAGTCAGACAGCCGGGCCGTTTACCATCAACCAGCATATTCCCCTATTCCGACAACAGCTGACTGAATGGCGCGTATATCATGACATGGACGTCAGTCCGTCGGCCGGGCTTCGTCAACCGGCTGTGGCGCGACTGGAAAAACGGGTCGATCCGGACGGCCAAAATCTCATTTCCGTGCTGCATACCCTTTACACAGGGGATCGTGATTTCAAAAAAGATATCGATCTGGCCATGCGGGCCGCTTTCGGTGATGACTACGATGAGCTGGTTTTCCCACCGGCGGCGGATCAACGGATACAGCTCAGGGTGAGATGGAAAAGCCTGCGGCGTGAACAGACGGCCGCGGATCTCTCTGATGGTACGCTTCGGTTTCTCTTTCTGCTGACGGTGCTTGCGTCTCCAACTCCCGCGCCTCTCATCGCCATTGACGAACCCGAAACCGGGCTTCATCCCTCCATGTTTCCCATTGTTGCCGAGTACGCACAGGATGCCGCGGAACGGGCACAGGTTATTTTGACGACCCATTCGCCCCAGTTTCTTGATGCCTTTGAGGACATCCTCCCCACAACGACAGTGGCAAAATGGATAAACGGCGAAACAGTTCTCAAGACCCTGGAAGGGGAGAGACTGGCGCGCTGGCTGAAGGCGTATTCTTTAGGCACACTTTACCGTTCCGGCGAACTGGAAGACATGGTGGAGGACGGGGAATGAATTTCGTACTGTTTGTGGAAGGGGATACCGAAAAAAAGACGTTGGCCGATTTTTTCAAGCGCTGGCTCGATCCAAAACTGGAACGGCGTGTAGGTCTCAAAGTTGTAAAATTTGGTGGGTGGGCTGAACTGGTCAAGGAATCACCGAAAAAAGCAAAACTGTATCTGAAAGAGAAAAATATCATCGCCGTTTTTGCACTTCTGGACTTGTACGGCCCGACTCTCTATCCCGATGCCGAGCGAGCTGTATCGGAGCGGTACAAATGGGCGAAATCCCATCTCGAAAGAAAAGTGGATGACACCCGTTTCCGGCAGCATTTTGCCGTCCATGAAACCGAAGCGTGGCTTTTCAGCAACCCGGCCCTTTTCCCCAAAGCGGTCAAAGATGCACTGCCTGCGGGGGTACGGAAACCGGAAGAAATCAATTTTGATCAACCCCCATCAAAACTTCTGGGAAGACTCTATAAAGAAAAGACCGGCCGAAGATACAAAAAGGTTGCTCACGGAAAAGATCTCTTTGACAGGCTTGATCCGGAAACGGCTTACGGGAAGTGCCCTTATCTCAAACGCCTTTTGGATGATATGCTTAAAATTGCCAGGGAGGCTGGGCTATGAGCACGCCAAGCCGCTCATTTCGTGAATGGATAGTCCATGAAATTGAAAGCGTTCTGGGGCAACAGACGTCACCTCCGCCATTTTTGATCTGGTGTGACCCCCATGATGAATGGCGTGCGCTCTTGCGGGATGCCGGGGCGTCGTCAGGGTTTGAACTGTGGGCGCCGAAATCGTTTATTGAAGCGCATCACGAACTGCTGGTACGGGACCGGTTTTTTTCAAATGAGCGAAAGCCCCGCGTTGTCTGGTTGCCGGTGGCCCGGGATGAAATTTCATGGTTCAAGATTTTCGAGCTGGACGCTCAGATGGTCTGGGAAAAAGACCTCCTGCAGGGCGTTCGGGACTATGGCGTTCACATCCCGCGCGAGCATGAAAATGAACTGAGACCCCTGCTTCCTGCCTATGCCGGGAAATGGTTTGATGAACCCATCAGCTCATGGAAAGAACTGACGCCCGGAAGCGCCAAGGGAACGCTGGTGGACGACCATCGGTTACTCCAGGTGCTGGCCGGTGAAGAAGGCGAGTTTTCGCAACTCAAAGAGGAAGATCGTTTCACCATCTTCGCATGCAGAGCAACCGAGGAATTCGGGTTGCCGGATCCAACGGGAATGGATGAAACGGACTGGCGCATTGCGGCAACTGCGTGTCTTCTGGCGACCGAGGCTGCCCAGGGCAGTCCGGAAAATCCCCCCACCGAAGGCGATCGCATCATTCCAGCCGGTTTGATCCGTGACCGCGCCCTGAGATTTCTCAAATCCTGGCGGAGCCATATTCAGTATATTCCTTCTTTCGAGGCGCTGGTCCAAAAGGCGGATACTACGCTGGGGCTCACCTATTGGGCGAAAAACCTGAAAAATTCGCCCCGTTCCTACTGCTCCAGAGCTGTGGAGAGAACGCTTTTTGAGCAAGTTTCGGAGCAGCTGGACCGGATAGAAGAGGTTGACACTCTGGCTGTCGAGTTGGAAAGCCGTTTTCAGGGCATTAAAGAGCGACAGCAGGAATTCTGGGGAACCATAGCCAATGAAAAGGTGGGGTGGTCCTACCTGGTTCAACTGGGTGATGCCGCCAGCCTGCTGGTTGAAAGCGTGGGCATGGAAGAATCGTGGAAAACCGCCATGGACGGGGTCCACTGGTTTACCGATCGGGGTTGGCACCTGGATCAGGCGGGCGAATGGCTCTTTCTGGAATTGCCTGACATGCCGGGTGGCCTCCACAGGATCCGGGCGCGTCTCAGGCGAGGGTATCTTCGGGCAGTTGACCGAATCAACCGGGCCTTTTCTAATTTGCTTCACAACAACTGGGACGATATCTCGGGCCTTCCCACTTCAGGGGAAGTGCTGATGGCGGCATTGGATGAGGGAGCGCCATCAACCGCCGTTTTTTTCCTGGACGCCTGTCGTCTGGATTTGGGGTATCGGCTGGCACATCTGCTAAATGCTGGAGAGCCTGTCAAAAGGGCATCGGTTCAAGTCGCCAGGGCGCCGGTCCCCAGCATTACAGCCCTTGGCATGCCTTTTGCCTTGCCCATTAAACGAGAAATGCTTCGTGTCACTTTGACTGGTGAGAAAAACGCCTTTTGCATCAAAGCACAAGGATTCTCCGGGGACCTGGCTTTGGCACAGGAAAGGCGAAAATGGCTGGAGAAGCATGTGGGCGCCCGGAAATTTTTGACCCTTGCCGATGTTCTGGACAGCGATAAACTGAAATCCCCCGGTCGCACGAAAACGATTCTTATTATACACGGGGATACGTTCGATATGGAGGGTCATGAGGGCCAACTCAAACTGGAAGGAGCAGAGGAACATCTGGAGCGGTATGCGCGAGCGGTGAGACGGCTTCAATCGATCGGGTATAAACGGATTATTCTCGCAACTGATCACGGCTTTTTTCACTGGCAGCCTGAAGCCGATGAAGTGGAAAACAAACCGTCCGGTGAACTGCTGTGGAAATCCCGACGTGCGATTATCGGACAAGATCTGATGCACCCGAACGCCATACGGATACCGGTCATGGGTTCTGAGCTGGAAGCCATGGTGCCCCGGAGCATCAATGCCTTTCGAACGTATGGGGGCCTGGGATATTTTCACGGCGGCGCGACGCTTCAGGAGATGATTGTTCCCGTTATTGTGGCCGACTGGCCTGCTAAAGCCGAAAAAATTGATGTGGTTCTCAAGCCTTTAGGGCATATATCCAGTGAAACGCCGCGAATTGAAATTCAGGCGGGTTCAAAAGGACAGGCGAAGCTTTTTGCCGATGCGAACCAGTTGTCCAGGAGGGTTCTGGTGAAAGTTAAAGAACTTTCAACCGGCAAACTGATTTTTCGACATAAAGAAGCGGTTGCCGTGGAACCGGAGGGTGAGACAATGGCCATTTCACTCCAATTGGTTGATCCGAAACCCGCCGTGGCCTATGGCACGTCCCTCATGGTGGAGGTGCTTGATGCCGACAATGAGGAGATCCTGGACCGTGAGGAGATCACATTAAAGGTGGATATCGATGAATGGTAATGCTGAAAATATCAGGGTAGCGGATTCCCTGGACAGTAAGCTTTTGGAATTTTTCCCAGGTCGTATCGTACGAAAAGACCTGGTCCATAAGTTGAAGGTGGGATTCAATATCCCTGTGTACGTTCTGGAATATCTTCTTGGGAAATACTGCTCCACTGCGAACGAGGAGGAGATACGTGAGGGCCTGACCCTGGTGAAACAGGCCATTTCCGACCGTGTTGTTCGCGCCGATCAGGGTGAACTGATCAAGGCGAGGCTTCAGCGTTCCGGTTCCATAAAGCTGATTGATCTGATTACGGTTACATTCGATGAAAAGGACCAGGGCGGAAAATACTGGGCCAGGTTAGCCACATCAAGCCTTGACAAGGTCCATATCGACGAAGCGGTCGTTTATCAATATGAGCGGGTTTTGACCGGGGGTGTCTGGGCCAATCTGGAAATCACTTACGATGAGTCCATGGTGCATGGCGGCGTCACGCGCCCTTTCGTCCTCAGCCGAATGCAGCCTATACAGATCGCCAGCGCCAAACTGAGTGAATTTGTAACGGCACGGGAAGGCTTTTCCCGCGATGAGTGGATCAACATTTTGCTTCGAACCATGGGATATGAACCTTTTCAGCCCGATTTTACCCGGCGCCGGAAACTGCTCTGTCTCCTTCGGCTGGTCCCCATGGTTGAGAAGAATTTCAATTTGATCGAGCTTGGCCCAAGGGAAACGGGAAAATCTTTCATTTTCAGGGAGATTTCCCCCTATGCCATTCTGCTTTCCGGCGGACAGGGTTCGGTTGCCGATCTGTTTGGATGGAAAAACCGCAAAGACAAACCCGGACTTGTGGTGCGAAACGACCTCGTGGCCTTTGATGAGGTGGCCGGCGCACACTTCAAGCATGAGACAGACAAGCAGATGTACAAGGGATACATGGAGCAGGGCTCGTTTTCCCGTGGAGACGATAAAGGCACCATCTGGGCGGATGCAGGCATTGTTTTTAATGGCAATATTGACGGCGACGTGGAATCCATTGCGAGGACAACCCATCTCTTTACGGCCCTTCCGGAAACCATAAGGAACGATACGGCGTTTCATGATCGATGGCATGCCTATCTCCCGGGCTGGGAGATGCTGAAGCTGAAGCAGGAACACTTTACCGAGCACCTGGGATTCATCGCCGATTATATTGCTGAAATTTTCCATAACGAGTTAAGGCCGTTGAATTTTACGGATAGTTACGACCATTTTTTCGCCTTTGGAAGCCACGTGGGCAAGCGTGACCGCACGGCCGCCGTCAGAACCATTTCCGGGCTCATGAAGCTGATTCATCCCGCGGGCCGCTGTACCAGAGAAGAAATGACGGAATATGTGGCCTTTGCTCTGGAAATGCGACGTCGTGTAAAAGAGCAGCTCAAACGGATCAACCCCATTGAGTTTTCGCGAGTGAACCTGTCTTATATCGACAAAGAAACGGGAGATGAATTTATCGCCGAGTGCCTCGAATTGGGTGCCATTCGGCTCATCCCTGAAGGCCCATTGCCCCCGGGAGATATTTTCAGCGTGGGCTACGATCCCACAGGTGATAGGGTCACGCTCTTCCGTATTCAGGTAGCTGCCCTGCCTGGCACAGGGAAATTTCAGTTGGTCGGGGTCACTTCCAAATCCATTAAAGAAAGCGCTCGGATGGCCTATGATTATCTACGCGGAAACGCAAAAAGAATCGGACTTGACCGGGATCTGAAAGGTTATGACTTTAACATCCAGGTCATGAGCCCCATGCATGGCAAGGATTCCGAGGATCTGGGAGTTGCATTTTTCGTTTCCATTGTTTCAGCAATGGTGGATAAGAATATTGCGCCCAGCCTGGTGGTGTTGGGGCAGATGTCCATTCATGGCGTGCTGAGCCGTGTCGAGAGGTTGGGAGACCGTCTGAGAGTGGCCATGGACGCAGGGGCCAAACAGGTCATGATTCCAACCGCAAACGCCTCAGATTTAGGAAGCATCCCGGCTGAATTACTGGATAAGCTGAGGGTGGAATTTTACTCTGATCCGTCCCAGGCGGTGTTTAAGGCGATTGCGGAAGCGTGAGTAGCGTCTTAACGGGATTTTCATTAGGAGGACTAAATGCCGGTACTGGAACTGAGTGCGAGTGAGTGGCTGACCATAATTACCCACGTCAAAAAATGGGTAACGAACCTCCTCCGTGCGAAAGAAAAAAGGAAAAGGGAATCCAAAGATGCGTTGAGGGCGGTGATAAAGGCGACTCAAGAGACTCGGCTCTATTTGCGTGACATTCGTGAAGGCGGTGCAAAAACAATTGAAAAGGACGGGGACCTTTCGTCACTTTGGACAGAACTCTCCTTCAAGCTTGATGACATCGGTTTGAAAAAAGTAGGCGACAAATGCATTGCTATGGGAAGATATTGGGCAGATCCTGCTTTATTCGATGATGAATCGCTGGATAGCGCTCAGGAGCGTCTTTTAGACATTGAGAAAATCGCTCTGCTTTGCCTAAATGAAATCAGTAAACCACAGGAAAAAGCGCATTAATCATGCCGTGCCAACTTTCAGCATGGAGGAAACAATGGGAGACATCGTTTCAACTATATCAACGGCAATTTCGCTGGCTTCTCGGCTGAAAAAAATAAGTGAAAACATCAAAGACGCGGAATTCAAGAATCTCCTGGCGGATTTAGGGCTTGAACTGGCTGAAGGCAAAATGAAACTGGCGCTTCTGATAGAAGAGAACACTAATTTAAAAGCTGAGTTGGATGCTTTGAAAAACGCTGAAGGTGATCCGTGCCCCAGATGTCACAAACGCGGTTGGCATTTAGAGGATAGCAAACCTGACAAATTATTTGGAGACTTGGGCGGTATGAGAAGAATCTATAAATGCTCCTTTTGTGATTTCTCCGAGGAGCAACTGATAACACCTGAATGAATGAGCGGATATAGATAGATTTGAGGCCGCTTGACCAGTATTTTAAGTTTGTAGGAGATCTTCGGCGGACCAATTTACGCGAACACCTCACAGGGGAATATCCAAAACGCCTGCAAGAAATGGGTTGTGCGGTTCCAGAAAAAACCCGTTAACAGATCAAAACTATAACTTTACCAATTTGAGTGCAATAGGATAATACCATTACAGGCTTATTTTGTCTAAAATGTAGAATTTTCCATTTCTGATACTTATTGCCCACGAATATTTTCCCTCAGCACCTTGGAAATGATAAATCCGAATTTCAGGATAGATATTTGATTGATATTCGGAACCCAATTTGACAACGGTGGAGGCCTGTGCAGCGATAAACAAATGAACTTTTTCGATTTTCTCATAACCTTCTCGACTGCGCAGGTTTCGGATCAAATCATGGACGGTGCGCAGAGCACTTTTCATCTTTTCTTCACTGCTGAAAGCGTCAGCTCTGGGTCCTCTACCATCCAGGCGAATCCAAATTGTTTTATCCGTGAGTGATGATGGGAGCTGTGATTCCGCGATTGAAACGGTAAAGGTCATGGCAATTGCCACATCTTCACCGATAAAATTTTCAGGATAATTAACAACCACGCGTTCCCCATCATCGCAATCATCTAACATGTGCCATTTCTGTTCGAATCGATTATAATCCATTACTCTGAGATTTTGTCTTGTAGAAAGCCTGACGCCTGCTGCGTACAACAGCGGCACAGGTGCTAATCCAGCGAATACTGTGACCGGAGCTGCAATGTTCAGGGACATTATCTTTTCGTCGAGCATCTTCCCGAATATTTCAATATGCTCAAGTGCCATTTCTGTTGTTTGATTGTGAGTATCCAATGATAAATGAGTGACCTCTCCATAACGGTATTTGGGAGGCAAATCTTTAATAGGGGGTTGATCGTGCATTCCTGGAAGACCACGCAAGTAAACCAGGCAAGATGTTCGAGCCATTTTTACCCGACGCAAGCCCCAAATACCGATTGATACACCAATTCCAGATAGTACCAACCCAGTATAAGTTACAGTATCAGGACCGATGGTCAATGTGAACGACGCAGGCAATGTCAAAGGTTTAATTTCAAGTGCTACAGCCAACCACCATAAACCTCCAGGCGCCATGAGACCTACGCCAAGGATCAAGAGCAACCTTGCGAAACTTACAACTGGATCAACATGACGATACTTGAGCCATTGGTTCCAAAACTGCCAGAATAAATTGACAATTTTTTCATTCATAATGAGCTCCCTTCGTCGTTAGCTGATTCTACAAGTTCAATAAACTGCGCAGACCTGTTGCCTCCCCATACCCGAACTTTTACGTTACCAACAATCAAAAAGAAAAGAGACTCACCTGCAAAATCCCCATGACTAATAGTCCGTTTCCAATCTTCCCAATCTACTTTAGATGGGGTAGGCACCGGTTCAGGGTGTGAGTGCCATGAGCCAATAAGCGTTTGAGTTTTGCCTGATGCATTCCATGTCTTGTGTAGTATTTTATTATGATTGTCGGAACGATAAAAAGAGGTGCGAAACCTTTTATCCCACCATGAAGGTTCAGTGATTTGGTCTACTACAAGATGTTCATTTTCCAATAGGTGCCGGCCGATCAGAAGGCCGCCCGCCTCGTTTTGACCTCTTTTAGTTTGACGGTATCTATTGAGTTTCTCAACAATATTGTCGAGAATAATAAGTTTACGCCCGTTACTGATTTCATATATTAACCGTTTCATACGTGTACGCCGCACACAGGACAATTGCTTCTCATAAATTCAAATTCCACATTGTCAATATTTTTACTCACAGAATTCTTATACCATGCGCTTGTTCGTAAATCAGCATTTTCAGCCAAGTTGCTTGCCCCGAGCCAATATCTATACGAATTATCCTGGCCGTTGATCAATTTTTCAAGCGCCAATTCAGCGGCTAGAGTTGCAGTCTTAATTGAATCGAGCGCTGAAAAAGGGGTAAAGGCACCACCACATCCGGTCAAGTCTTTTGTCACATTTTGGAACGGCATTAGAAAATCAGAACGACGGCAAGGACCTTGTTCTTTTTGATCCAGTAAACATTCTAGGCATCCTTTTGATTTGCCATCCACAAGAAGAGCATGACCTCCAATGCTACAGGCTTCCAGCCAGCAATACAAAACCGGCACCGAATCAGGTGATCTAACGATCACCTGGTTCATTTCACGCATACCAGTAAAATCGGCGGTGGCATCAACTATCATTTGGATGGTTTTCCAGCCTCCCTCCTTAAGCCACCCATCTCTTTCAGTAGGTTTAGCGATGGCATCCACAAAGGGTAGACGCCATTTGAGATGCTTGGCCATCGCTTCAGCCTTGTTATCGCCTATTTCACCACCTCCAAGCACATGCCGATAAATATTGTCTTCGCTTAATTTATCATTATCAATAATGATAATATGGCCTACTCCACATAAAGCGAGTTGTTCCGAAATTCTGGACCCGACTGCACCGCATCCGATTACTGCAACTGTAACATTACCCAAATTCAATTTGGCGCCACCACGCTCAAGAACATATGATTCATAGTGCCGTTGAATCGATAAAGGTATTACCTGCCATACAGTTTGGTCAGAATCACCAAAGAAACTATTCTTCGAATAACCTGTGGCAACCACTCCAAACAGGGCTAATTTACCATAGGGGCGCGGCTGGGAGAAAAGAAAAATTTCACGCTGATAACGCATTTTCCCTTTTTTCTTTTTCTTCTGTTTAGTCAGTTCATCAATCAAGTAGTTTCTTGCCGTGGGTTGAACATACTTGAGCAATCTGCGAACATAAGAAGGCGTTAGTTCTGAATCTGGAGAAGGAGGTAGAGTTGATTTGGAAAGCGGGATATACCAAGCATTCACCGACTGTAATTTATTAAGCCTTGATTGATATCCGTACTCTTTGGGAATGGCCTTCTGATAAAAAGCCACAGGAATCTGCTTCTGCTTTGCTTTTGGATTGCAAAAAGCTTTGATATGTTCTGGAAGTTCTCTCGGCTCGAAAAAGCACTTAACGGTTTTACACCCTGGCAATGAACTCCAATACCCTTCGAATTCTTCATGTAAACTTGTAAGGTCTCTTCCGGCGCTCTGTTCAATCGTTGCCACTGCCATGCCCAGGGCTTGATGCAACACCAAATCAGTTTGATCTACGGCTATGAATACCCCAGCACCCTTGTCCGTATAGCAGATGTCCCCCTCAAAATTAACATGATTATGGAAATCGTATTCTTCGGGACTGGCCAAATGTATATAGGGAAGTTTTTTCGGAAAATCTTTTGGTTCGCTGATTATAAGCTCGTAGGTTAAAGTGCCCAGGTGAAACGTTGCAAGAAACGACCGGGATAGTTCCGGTCGGTGATGAGCCATCCTGCTCGGCAGAGATTTGAGATCGATTTCCGTAACGGAAATGACATTTGGATGTTGACGTAGTGAACTTTCAAAATCAAACTGTTCCACCTGTTCCACACTCAAGCACTTGCACCAGCAGGGGCAAAACCGGCTGTAGCCACCTTACGGGCGGTGTCTTTCTTCTCAGGAACAGGGAATTCATCTCCAAATTGTTTTTTCAAAAGCTTACACGCCTCATCTTCCAAATCTTCATTTTGTGCATCAATAAGGGCATCTTTAAGGTCCTCAAGCTTTTCCTTGAAGGTCTTCATCTGACTTTCAGTCATTTTTCTATTCAAATCATCATGCGGTTCTACGGGCAGTTCTATGGTTAACCAGCCAGTTACGTCAAAGCAAGCAATTATTGCCTTCATCAATGAGATCAATGCTTCGATGTCATTGTATTTGTTGTTAAATATGTCTTTTGATGTTTGGAACCAATGATAGGCTGCACAAGTCAAGGCGATGCTGAAGGGCTTCCCAGAGGTGAGTTTGTGATCCCGCCAGCGTTTGAGATAGCGGATACACCTTCTCATCTGTGCATTATCATCTTTGTCGCTAAACCGGTTCCTGATTTTGTCTATGAGACCTTTTGGATCAGATATTTCCCATAAGCGTTTCTCAGAGTCAGAAAATTCTTTTCCTTTTGCTAGATCAAGAGCGGTTTCCCCGGATCGTTTCGCATAGATGACCAAATCAACGTGATAATCAACCTCTCCGTTTTTAAGGTATTCAACAGTGACACATGGTCTTCTTATGCGTACTGACCTATTACCACAGGTAAGAGCATCACTGACCATTTTTTTAAGTTCAACAGGGTCTTTGTAATCATCACGGAAGCAGTCAAATATAACACCTTCATCAATGTCATAGTTGCCATCTTTGGGATTTGTTCCAGTATTCATCGCGTAGCTACCCTGATCAAAATTTTCAAACGAGGGGGCATCTTCCGATATGTTTTTCCGGAGATCTTCCAGAAGGGTGTCACGCTTATCGCGTAACGTCTGGTTTTCATTGAAATCATCAAGTTTTATCTTTTTGTGGAATTCAAGAAAGTAGTTTTGAAGGTTCGGCATTATGTTCTCCTTAATCATCCCCGGAGCGGTTAGAAGACTTTATCATCCCCGTTTATGCAGGCTTTTTATATTTTTGGCACAATATTCCTCCTAATACATTTTTAAGTTTAAAATATAAGCCAGCAATAATGCTTTGTCAAGAGGCATAAGCACAATTTATTGTGGTTGATAGGACATAATAATCAATATATTGTACATACGCCACGGCGGGTAACTCATGGCATCTAAGGTGCATCAGAATAAGGCGCGACGAAAACGAATCTTAGAGAAGCTGAGTCTGATCGGATTTTTCAATCTCTCACGGAAATCGTGAAACAAACCCTGTCATTCCGGTGGAAATATCCTGCTCAACTTCGCATTACTTTTTTTCGTGATCTGGATGCCTGCAAAAAACTCCAGAGATTTCCATGAAAATCAGGGAAATCACCCGGAGGTGTCAAATTGACAAAAACAATCAAAACTGTGCTCAAAAAGGTTCTAGACTGCTTTGAGTCCCAAAACCTGCCAAAAGCAATCACTTATAGTGTGTTTCCAGCAGCCAACATGCCATCATCGAACTGGTCGCTTCTGAACAGGATCCTGATTTTTCTCTCGGATACCCACGATGCGAGAGGTTTTCGGCAGTGGAAAGAAGTCGACAGATACGTAAAAAAGGGCGCCAAGGCAATCCATATTCTTGTACCAAGAATCATGAAGAAAGAAAATGATGAAGGAAACGAAGAAGAAAGATTGGCAGGCTTCATGGCAAGGCCTGTTTTCAGAATAGAGGACACAGAAGGCGAAACAGTTGAATATGAAAAGGTTGAGCTACCAAACCTCCCCTTGATGGAAAAAGCCAAAGAATGGGGCATTTCAGTAAATGCAATACCAGGAAATCCTACCTATTACGGATACTTTTCAAGTGAACGAAAAAAAATTGCACTTGCCTCAAAAGAAGAAACCGTGTTTTTTCACGAATTATCCCATGCTGCCCACAAACGCTTGGTCGGAACCAACAAAAACCAGCAATGGAAAAAAGAGATCGTGGCAGAACTCGCAGCAGCGGTGCTGTGCCAAATAGTTGGAAAAACCTCAAAGTACCTTGGAAACAATTACAGGTACATCGAGCACTACGCCAAAAAGGCCAGCCTAAATCCAGTTCAGGGCTGCCTCAAAGTGATAAACGACGTAGAAAAGGTTCTGGGCCTGATACTCACGAAAAAATAGGACAATTGGAACCTCGCCTTTTCTATTCCTTTCATCAGGACGATCAATCAAAGATTTCACTTAAATTTTATGGCAAATGCTCCACAAAATGGATACAGATGGCAACCCCTTCACATCGCGACACACTATTTGTTGCGCAGGAATGAAGGAATAAAAGAAATTTGTTGAAAATCGGAACTTTTTCATTCACAGATACTGAAAAAGGAGGATATGCTTTATGGCCAAATGGAGACCAAAAGAAATTATTGTACACGAAAAAATAAGAAAAGACCCCGTCACGAACCACGTACTGGGAAAATGCGAAAGGGTTCCCATCAAATATGTGAGAAGTGGTACCAGAAAAGAAATTGTTGAAGCATCCGATGTTTTAAGAGGCGCCAAACCCGGTATGCTAGACAAAATATTGGCAGGAAAAAACGTCCTTTACATTGCGCCAGCAAATAAGGTGGTTGACCTCTTCACTATGCCCGATGATCGAATGATGTGTCCTCATTTTGAGCGATTAAAACTCGCATCAAACGGTTGCTTTTATCAATGTGACTGGTGCTACTTGAAGCTTACTTACCGCGCTGCATTTCCCTTTATTACGATCAGGGCGCAGTACGACAAAATAAAGGAGCAGCTTACAAAGAGGCTCACAACAACAAAATCTCCGGTCATGTTCAACAGTGGCGAACTCGCGGATTCACTTGCGTTGGAGCACCTGACTGGAGCCGCAAAAGAATTTGTTCCGTGGTTCGGAAACACCCAAAACGGGTATCTGTTCATGCTCACAAAGAGCGATAACGTAGACAATATTCTGGCTTTGCCCCACAACGGCCACACCTTGGTTGCGTGGAGCATCAACAACGAAGCAGTGTCAAGAAACTTTGAGATCGGCGCGCCGCCCTTCATAAAAAGGCTTGAAGCCGCCAAAAAAGTTCAAAAAGCAGGTTACCCAGTAAGAATCAGGCTTGACCCAATTGTCCCATTCGATGGTTGGAAAACAGCATACAAAGACACCATAAAGCAGATCTTTTCCCAAATATCTCCTGAACGAATCACTCTTGGCACGCTGAGATTCGAAGAAGGCTTCTACAACATGAGAAAAACGATTTTCACCACGGGACAAGAACTGCCAACGTATTTGGAACAAATGAAGCCGATGTTTCCACCAAAACTATTTTCAGGCAACAAAAAACCTAAAGCAGGAAAATACAGTTTCGGTGCAGCACAAAGAACAGAGATATTCAAGTTCGTAATCGAAGAAATTCGGAGACACTCAGACTGCCGGATAGCACTCTGCAAAGAATCAACAGATGTGTGGGCCGAAACAGGTTTGCAATTGTCAAAGTGCAGCTGTGTTTGCCAACTCGATTACGCCGAAATGCCAGGCAACAAACCACCGGTTTGAAAAAACTGAGAGGAAAACGGATTTACCTTAATTCAAGATTGGCTTCGATTACTTCCATGAGCCTTCGAATAACAGCATCCGAGAGCTCAATAATTATTTCTTTGGACCGGCCATAACGTCCTCTGGAAAAAACGCGTGTTCTGATAAATGAATAAACATCGAGCTCGGATATCAAGTCAGAAAACGCTCTTTGCGTCAAGCTGCGCATGCTTATCCTTCTGCACAACGATAGATATTTTTCATAAACTGCTCCTGTGTACTGGGCCTTTTTCTCTTTGGTTTTGTCATTACAAACATTTGCGGAACCTTGAAGAACAGAATGGAGCGCTGCCTGAAGCTGCTTGGGGCAGTTACCAATCATTGCCACGTGTTTCTCTCTTTCAAGCTTTTCGTGGGCGATATCAACAGTCTCCAAATTTATTGAGCATCCTTCAATCTCAGCGACCTCAGCAGCGATCGCCAAAAGCTCAACAGCCTTCCGAGCGTCGCCGTGATCCCTGCTTGAAACCGCTGCTATCTTGGAAATCACTCCCTCCTCAATTTTTGAGGAATCCAAAGCCTTTTCTATCCGGATACTCAAAATCTTCATGAGATCCTTTGCGTTATACGAAGCGAATATAAGTTCTTTCATCCTCAAAACAGACTTAATCCGCGGATCTATCCCTTCTGCCCAATTCAAATTGTTCGAAACCAAAATAAGCAGGACCTTGGCAGGCACAGATTTTGGGAGACGCTTAACAAGGAACTTGAGAAAAGTGTCAAGATCCCGCCTCACATTATCGACTTCGTCAACAAACAAAGTCAGATACCCATTGTAATTCTTCAGCCCATCCTCAATTTTACCCATAAATTCATCCAAAGAAATTCCGCGCTCGTAGCGCTTTGAAACGCCCAGAATGCAAGCCATGTCATTCAATGCACGAAAACAGGGCCGGGGTGTCGTAATATCGAGATGGACTATTCGAAAAGGAATATTTCTCTCACTGCAAAGCCCGCTAAAGAGCTGAAGAAAATAATGTATGGTGACTGATTTACCGATACCCGTACTACCATAAACCCCTAAAGCCGGCAGACACTCACCTTGCCTCATTACCGGACTGAAATGGCGGGTCAACTCCTGGATTTCTTTCTGGCGAACATTTTCATCGAATATGTCACGCAGAACCTTTTCTTGTTCTTCGCGGCTTAAATGGTCATCATTTAAAAATCTTCGATCAAGAATTATTGCGTTGTCCAACATCTGGTCAATCTGTTTCTTGATTCTGTTCGCAAGCATTGGTTCCATCTCCACCGGAAAATTACCAAAAAGTTTTCCATAGCCTTTCAGAAGAAATGAACTATATAGTTTTTTCTCTTTACGCATCAGTAACAAAAGATAAAGAGGGAGAGGGGGTGTGATTTTCCGATGGAACTTTGAAAACGAGATTTGTTGAGTATCCATCCCTCCCTTTGTAATTACTTGGCAGGGACAATCTATATAAAGGCCGTAAAAAAATGATATTTTTTCAATATTGAAAATAAATAAATAATAAAAAACAATAACATAACATACATATACCATATAGGTTTCCACTGGAAATTCACACCGGGTCTCCTGCCTCCCAGCAAAAATCAACTAAAGAACACGAAATGATTTCCAGATTTGTAGCTACCTAGTACGCTTGAAACAACCTCTTCCTGAGCTATATTTCAAAAGTATTAAATATAAGGCATGCTTCTTGTCTTATGGAGTTAACTGAGGAAATTTCGCATGGAAACGAGAAATGGATGCTTTGATATGGCACCATTCCTCAACAATATGATGGAACATTATTCTCAATAACCCCCAATTTCAGATCAAATATTCAAACAACCTAATCCAGAATCGCTCATTGGCCTCTTGGCAGCAATTCCCCTTTCACTTGTTGGAGGGGAATTGCCTCCGGAGGTAGATAATAAATGAGATCTGAACCGAGTAAAACACAAGGTGTTGGCGAAAAAGCCGCGCAACAGTTTAAGAGAGACCGACAAGATGAGTTCCTGTTGGACGAGCTCCGAGGGGCTTATGAAGGAACTCGGCATAAATGTGACCACAACAAAGCAATGTTTGAGGGCTGCGGGTATGAGGATACAAGCCAACATTCCTTTACCATTAAGAAATGCGATGTTTGCGAACAAGAAATGGTTGTCCCTGAACAGCACGAGGACTAGAAACGCTAAGATCGGCAAAACAACACCACAAAAATAAATCCAAAAAACAAACTATTGGAGGTACAAGAAAAATGGAAAAATGGAAAACCATAGAACCAGGTGCTTGGAAACCTGAAAAAGAAGGAGCCAACATAATAGGCGTCCTTGTAAACAAGGAAGCAAAAGATGAACAATCCGGGTTATCGGCAAGGTACTACCTGGAAAACGAAGAAGGCACATTTTTTGTGTGGGGCTGCGCAATTATCGATGACAGAATGCAGTACGCAAAAATCGGCCAAAAAGTGAGAATAACGTTTGAAGGCAAAACCAAGAACAAACGTAACCAGACAGTCAACCTCTACAAAGTAGAGGTCTCAGAAACACAGGCAGAAAAGACAGAGCCCAACAAAACAATAATCGATGATGAACCTGTGCCCGAAAGCATTGAGGAAATCGATGAAGTGATGTGAACCTAAGAAAAGGGAGCCGGAAATCGGCCCCTTTCCTTTTCTTTTTCAAACCGAAATATGATTTGACGACACAACAAAAATTACCCATTTTCTGTTACGATCTCGATACTTCCTATGTCCTCCGTATGCCAAATAAAGAAATCAAAGAAACGCTTAACGAAGCAAGGAACCTTAATGCCCCACTCTTTCCTGACTCCTTCGCCGAACGAATCAACAGACACAGAGCTATAAGTGACGGCATCAAAAGAAGCAAAAAATTTAGAAGAACCTTTGTCCCTCTCCTTTTCTCTGAGCCTAACAGCCTCCACAAAATCCGGAGGGAACCGGAAAACAGCAAAATATTCGTTGCTGCGACAAAAAACGCCTTCATAAAACCGATCAAGCTTTGAACCAGAAAAACCGCCTTTTTCAATAATCACATCTTTTTCAAGAACGCCTTCCCGAACAACGGTCTCAGACGAAATAAAGAATCTACCAAACAGTTGCCTGATCTGCCTGATTCCGTCATTTATGGCAGCAGAGGGGGTAGGGCCAACACCAACCACGTCAGTCCCGGTTTGCTCACAAATCACTCCTTCTTGAAAAGGAAGTCGGGGATATTCGGTCACAAAAAAAGAACAATACACAGTTGACACACAAACCAGTCCCACAAAACCAACCAAAAGAAACATCACAGTTTTCTTGCACAAAACAAATCACCTCCCTTCAATAATATAGACTAAAAAAAGGAAGCAATCACAGTCAAGCAAAAAAAAAATCAAAATTAACCATTATTTTAGATACTTAATTTAAGTTTAAACTCAAATCCCCTATTGTTTTTGGGTGACTTTTTTATATACAAACCGATTCCTATCACACAAAGAATCGCGACAAAAACAGAAGGCGCTGAAGAAAAATATTTTATCTCAGCTCATGCAGGGATTATCTTGGACACGCTAAATGGTTTTCGGTAAACGACGATGCAATCGAATTTGTACAATTTAAATATGTCCTGAATCGGCCAGCTACAGCGGAACGGAGCCTATCCAGTTCCTGTGTTTTTGCCCAGAAATATTTTGAGTGCTCATGACTCAACCTTACTTTTCCGGCAACATAACTGCAAAGATAAGTTGCACCATCAATCCGTAGCTTTGAGGTTTTCTCAAAGGACCAACACAAAACAATTTCCCTTATTTTTACGGATAACCCAGTCTCCTCAAAAATTTCTCTATCTAAGGCTACCGACAAATCTTCGTTTTCCTCAACTCTTCCTCCAGGCAAATCCAGTCTGCCATCATTTTCTACAAGGACCAAGACTTTGCCGTCTTTCACTATTATTGCTTTTACACCGGAAGCTTTAGTCATGTTGCCACCTCCCACCACAAAAAAGAGTTTTGCTTGCCTACTCTCTATTGGTGTCTGTAAAGCCCCAGGTATTAAGGATTCATTACGAAGAAAATGCGGAGGAAGAGAAATAAAGCCTCATTTTTTTGCGTTGAACTTTCAAAAGAAAATAAGAACAACTCATCATTTACTGTGAAAATTGCCTGAGATAACCCGGAATTTTTGGTGCCACTTCACGCCTAAAGATTTAAAAGGGGTACTTGCTCAATCGTAAAACCTCAATTTAAACCTTTCCCCCATTCGGGGTCAACTATGGCACCCTGACACTGAAGATGAAAGCTTTCTACTCTCTCTCAGGAAACAAATGTCCTGAGAGCGAGCAAAAAAAATGGACCCGCTCCAAGAGGTGAAACAAATGAAACAAGAAATCAATATACAAGTCCAAAACTGGATACATGAAGAAGAACTGCCGCCAAAAGCAACCCTGAAACCCATCAAGAAATTTGACGGATTATATCCAACCGATGAAGAAGAAAGACAGGCATACTGGGACTTCATCAACTGGGCAATAAATGAAGAACACGCAGTTCTTCTCTACATCCCAAAACAACAAAACGAAAATGATTTCTGGCAACTCGACCTCGACGATTCCGGCACAGACGTATCAGCATTCAACACCGCAGACTTCGAAAGAATGCACCATCAAAACTTCAACAAATACGCATACAAAATAAAGAAAATCCTCGAAAGAGTGCAGAACTTAGCGCTTCTTTACAGCTGCATAACCCAGGATGAAGGCAAGGCAAACATTCACCAAAGATTCATAAACCTCATAGCAAACGAGTTCAGAGACAAAGCATTGATACTGCTTGAAACCTACAAAAAATATCCGCACTTCATAAACAAAGAAAAAGCTTTCGAAAGAATTGTGGAGCTGAACATCAACATAAGAAAATGCAAGGACATATGGCAAAAATACGCCTATCAAGACTGAACAGGTGACAAAAAATGCCATCATATTCAAAAATCTACGATTCAAAAGGACCGGTCCTCATGAGGGTTCTGTGCTTCATGTGCAAAGAACCAATTGAAGACAAACAACGAAACATAGGTAAGACGTTTTGCGAGCAATGCGAAAACATGTGCTTTTCCGCAAGGTCAGGGAAGAAAGTGCGAGTACCGCCAGATGAAGACGAATGCCTGGTTCAATATACAAAAAGGCAACGCAGAAAAAGAAAAGTTTATTGGTAATTGCTTATTGGGATGATGATAAAAATCTTCAATCGGATTTTCAGAGCAGGTTAAATCATAACCCAAAAAGAAGTGGTTCAAAAAGAATGCGGTAGATTATCCGGCGTTAAAATAATTTCAATTGAAAAGGGTCGGGTTGCGTAACGTCCTGGTAAGACCGGAAACCCGACAATTTTGATGTTTCAGGGCGTGACGAATAAAATCTGAAACATCAGTGAGCAAATATTTCTGGGGAGGCTGAATCGATTAAAAGAAGGCCTATTTGTAATTTCTTATTGACCTTAAAATAGCCCCTCATGTTGTACAATCCTGACGGAAAAGGTGATTTTTTGTTGGGAAGTTCGGGTGGGGCGGAACACAATAAGGGAGTGGATTGTAGATGATGGATTTAGTTTAGAACCAATGCAATGGTTTATGCATGGGGATTGAGAAAAATCTGTTAGATGGCTTAAAACTTGAGAATTTGAGGATTTTGAGGGTTGGGAATCAAATCTGAAAAGAGGTGTTTGCTTGACTATCATGTAATCCGCTTTTGATTAAGTGAAATCGTTTTGAGATTCTCATTTACTGTTGATAGTTGTTGATGATAGCCCCTCGGTTTGAATATTCCTGCCGGAAAGAATGATTCTCCCTAACGGGAAGTTCAGGCGGGGCGAAGAAAAAAATGGGTGGTTATGGTTGATGGTTTTTGAATGAAAGAGGATGGAAAAGAAGTGAAGAGATTAGAAGGAATTGGATTAGTGGAGGTTGAAACTTGAGAAATTGGGGTGTTCAGGGATATTGTTATTGGAACTAAATAAGTGTGATTTACTGGTGAAGCATGGGTTAGTTGAGAAAAATAGTGATTGTTAGAAATGGAATTTGGTGGATAGTGTTGTGAAAGATTGAAATATGAGAATTTGAGAGTTTTAGGGATTATTGAAGGAATTGAGAAGAAGAAATGAAGAAAAGTTGATGGTTTTTGAATGAAAGAGGATGGAAAAGGAGTGAAGGGTTTAGAGGGAATTGGATTAATAGAGGATGAAACTTGAGAAGGTTTGGATTTGTATGGGATGTTTGAAAGTTGAGAATTGGGTTTCTTAGAGTGGTTTGTTAAGAAGTGATTTGTTGGTGGAGTGCAGGCGTTTGATTAGTGGAGTTGGGGATATATGTTGATCCGCCTGAAACAGGCGGATACGGGGTCAGCGGGTTGCCTCTGACCCCATTGGGCTCCGTGGGTTGCCTCGGAGCATAGAGGAAGAAAAGGAAACTGGATGTGTGAGGCGAGAATGTGGGTCCAGAAAGTACTGTTGTAGGGGGCAGAATTCTGTGGTTGTTTTGTGGGGATGGGAATTCGCTGGGAGGTCTTTGTGGTTGGTCTCCCCTGTAGGAATTCCCGGTTAATTGGAAAGATATAGGTTTTATAAATATATTTGTGTGGTGGAAAATATATGATTGGGAAGGACGTTGGAATGAAGATGTAGGTCTCATCAGGTGTCGAGTATTGACATGCTGAGCATGATGAGGAAGGTTGGGATGTATTGGGAAATATAGATGAGATGAATATTTTCTTGGAGGAAATTGTTATGGATGAAAGAGCGTGAGTGGGTCTTTGCAGATAGAGTTGCTATGGGAGGTTCAGGCTGTGCTGAAGATATAGATAGGAGGAAAGGAAGGAGATATTGGGGGTTGTTCTCTATAAATTATAATGGGATGGGTTCTACCCCCCCCTTACCCTCCAAGGAGGGTGCGGGGGGATAGATGGTCATTATGAAGAGTATAGTGAAGAAAAGTGGTGTTTTTGAGAGATATGGTTATGGGGATGGGGGTGTGTGGGATGTGGTTGAATAGGTTGGTGTGAGATTGAATAGGATGGGTATAGTAAAGAGAAGTTCCCCTCGGGGGCTTTAAGGCCTTTTCAATTCTCATGGGTATCATCACTGGATTCATCCTTTTCCTCTCGAGAGTCTTCCTCAATCTTATCCCGTTCTTCTTGATGATTTTCGATTGCGCTTTCAATTGCCCCATAAAGGCTGTTTTTTTGGCCTTGAATGTTTGGTTCTGATGGAGAGTAATCCATTTCTTGCTCCCTGAATACGGTCCTTTTCCGTATTTCTTTCGCTTCCTCTTCTTTAATTATTTGAAGCTCATCACGGTATCCCTGGGCCTCTACCTGGCTATATGCGCCTAACATAGAAATTCTTTGTTTTATATCTCTGTCAAAAGCTTCAGATTCAAAGGGTTCAATTTTGTTTTCCTGGATTTCGCGTCGCTCTTCTTTCAAGTCGTCTATCTCATACCATTTCTCATAGAATTCATATGTTTTACTGTCGATTTCTTTTGAGATCTCATCATATTCCTCCTTAAGACTTTGATATTCCTGGTCATACCCTTCTCCCATTTCCTCCATTCTTTCACTGGTTTCTCGCATCTTTAAGCCCTCCGTTTATTTGGATTTTGATTTCTTTCTATATACTGTGTCCTGCAAAAAGGAGATTTTTAAGTTTATTTACTCTTCAGTGAAGAAATATGTTCTGCAGGATAGAAAACTTTATAAATCAGAAGCTATTACTATCTCTGAGGAGTAAGCATGTTTGACGAAAAAGAAGCCAACTATTATCAAAACTACATCGCCAGTTTCAAAGGCGCAAAGATCACGGTAATTCCCACAATGGACTTCCCAATCAATTATAATGTGAAAAGAAAAACGCCATATATGTTAGCAGAATACTTCATGAAGCAAGCAGAAATCCCGGGAACAACATCCTATCTTGATGACCTATTCAACCAAAAAAAAGAGCTCGCAGAAGACAAAGTCAACCTGGTCCTCGAAGAAATCACCGGCAGGGAAAGACTCAGAGAAGAGAACGTTTCAGATCTCTACCAAGACCTGATGCGGATTAACAACTGGCGACTTGAAATACCCTTTGATCAATACTATCAGAAAGACAGGACCTGGTCAGATCTCAACAAGATGGAGCTTCAGATAAGAGACCAGATAAGACGCGAACTCAAAGACAGCGCACGCGACACATCCTTCCCTCAAAAAGAGCTCCGAGAATCCTTGTTGTACTTTAAACAAAAAACACAAAAAGCCCGAATCATGGAAGGAGGACTTGAAATGAGCCTGGAAGGCTCAGACAAATATGAAAAAGGTGAACAACATCAACCAACCCACCAATACTAAACCAAAAAAAGAACCAAGAACCGCTAAAAGATGGCTTTCCCCGTCATCCATAAACGCCTACATCAGGTGCCCCAGAAAGTTTTATTACAGCAAGATTTTGAAGCTAAAACAGAAACCCAGCATATACCTCATAAGGGGCATTGCGGTCCATTCCACAATCCACAAATTCTACAAACACGGAATAAACAGGTGCGCAAACATGGACTACAGCCACCTCATAAAAACTGTAACAGACCTTCTCAAATACGAATGGATGACCTGGAAGAAAAGCCTTCTATCGCTCGACCTTAAAGAAGACGAGATGGCTTTTTATTTCCATGACACCAAAAAAATGGTTATTAACTTTGTCCACGATTTCCTCAAAGACAAACAATTTGATGAGCCTGAACCGACCCTTGAAAAAACATTCTTCTCAAAAAAATTCATGACACTTGGAAGAATAGACGCCATCCACCACAACCACGACCCACCGTTCCTCGTGGACTACAAGACATCCAAATCAAAAGAACTCTTAGACGACTACAAACGACAGTTAGGTATCTACGCACTTCTTCATGAAGAAAAAACAGGTACGTTACCCCTCGTAGGAATCCATTTCCTGAAGTTCAAAAACGGCCTCAAAAAATACAAGATAGCCCCTCAGTACCTCAAAAAAATCAAAGCGCTCATCACAGAAATACACACAAAAACACAATCAGAAAAGATCGAAGATTACCCATGCAAATGCGGGTGGTGCCACAAAAACTTTGAGCTAAAAACAGCAAAAAGATGATCACCATAGACGACAAACTTAAGATTCTCAAACCTGTCTTTGGCGCCCAGAAAACCCAAAAGTTAAGGCAGATGTATTTCTTTGAAGACGATTTCAGAGCAAAAAAAGAGATCGAAAACCTGATAGACCTCTTCATCTCGTGCTACGCAAAAAAAGACATCGAAGACAAAATCATACTCCCACCACCCCCACAAGACCTGTGCGAAGGAGACCTTAACATCGGAGAAATCGAGTACATCGACAAACCGATCTCGCCCTTCAAACTTAAATTAAGAGACATCAACCGGCACATGGGGATCTTCGGATCAACCGGTTCAGGCAAGACAACGTTCGCGAAAAACGTGATCAGAAAACTCCACAAAAGAGGTATCCCTTTCCTCATCTTTGACTGGGAAAAGAGCTACCGAAACCTCATAAACGAGTTCGATGACGTTCAGGTCATCACCGTGGGAAGCGACATCAATCCGTTGTTCCTCAATTTCTTGAATGTACCGCCAGGCATCCGCAGCGACGAATACACCAAGTCCATCATCGCTATCATTTCTGAAGACTACATAGGCGGTATCGGGGCAGATACCATGCTCCTGAACTATATGGAAATGGCGTACCAGGAAACACACAACCCATTTTTCGAGGACCTTAAACAGGTCGTTTTAAGAGAAATCAACAAAGACATGGGTAAACGCGGAAAGCTCTCTGGAAGGTCAGGGTTATGGAAAGAAAGCGTGTCTCGTCAAATTACTTTTCTGTCGAAAGGGGCGTCTGGAAATGTGGTGAACCCAAGAAAGCATTACCCGCTTGAAGAACTTTTCAAAAGACCCATCGTCCTGGAATTCGGGAACCTGAAGAGTCCCTATGACAGAAAATTCTTTATCCACGTGATCCTGAACTGGCTATCAATCTATAACCAGCACTGTGGAATCCAGTCAGAAAACCTGAAGCAGGTCATGATCTTTGAGGAATTCCATAACATCGCTATGAAAACAAAAGACGACAATATGGTATCAAATCTCTTCAGAGAATCACGAAAATACGGCATTGGCCTCATCGCAATTGATCAAACGCCTTCAGAGATCCCCAACGCCGTCTTTGCCAACATGAACTCAAAAATATCTTTCAGCCTTTCCACAGCAATAGACATCAATGCTATGGCAAAGGCCATGAACATTGACATCTACAAATCAAAATATTTGGGCATGCTCGAAACCGGTCAGGCCATCATCAACGTAAAACAAAGACATTATGACCCGTTTCTTATAAGGGTTCCTTTTGTTAAACAAGACGAAAACATCGGTGATGAGGAGCTGAAAGCCAAGATGCAGAAGTTTGCAGATATTACAGGAACAGAAACGCCTGAACTCATAAATCAGGGGTTTCCACAATCTTCTCAGGCCTCAGATAACTTACCCCCCTTGGAAAAATGCCTTCTGACCAACATCATTGAGCGGCCGCTTGATGGTGTTGATGAACGAACCAAAAGGTTAGGGATCCACCCTTCAAGCATGGCGGGACTCCACGTCTCACTCACAGAAAAGGGATTAATCAAGAGCCTCAACGTCAACAAAAAAAAGCTCTTTGAGATAACAGAGTATGGCAAGATTGTGGCTGAAAAGACAGGCATCCAGATCATAAAAAGATCCACAAGGGGCGGGATAGAACATACGTACTGGGTTTACGAAACAGCTCAATTCTTAAGAAAACATGAGTTTCAGCCTGTCTTAGAAAAAAACGGCATTGACATAGTTGATGCCGAATCACGAATCGCAATCGAAATCGAAACAGGCAAATCAGACATTAACGGAAACCTTTTAAAACTCAAGAATTCTCAAGTTTCAAAGTGTTTCATGCTTGCCACAACAAAGCCGGCTGAAATTAAAATTCGAGCCCTTTCAAAAGATTATCCATCCATCCAGGTCCTCTTCGTAAAGGACTTTTTAAAACTCACCAAAGACCAACTCACATCGATCCCCCTTTCACAGTACACATCCCAAGAATAAATCCAGGAATCACCATTTGACGCTCACACCACCAAGTGAGATCGGTTGCTGACAGAACCGCAGAGAAAGAAGCGACCGCTCACCCGCATTACCTAACATGCAAAACAGATAAGGCAGAACAATAAGTAGAGAAAGGCGCCTTAACCCGTAACAAACGAGTCTGTCCCGTCGGGGACGGACATTTTTTTAGCGAACGCGCTAATAGGTCCCACTATTTCTTTAACCCTTAAAAAATTGAAAGGAGGTGAAATGAAATCATGAACCGGAATTTTCGAAAAGAACTGGAGAACACCAGGAACAGGCTTTCAGTTGCCATGCAGGCTGCCAACCCCGCCAAAGAGTTCGGTGCCGACCTCATACTGGCGATGGTTGGACTCCATCTCCTGGCTAAAAAAATCAACAGAACTTTTGATCTTGAAGAAAGGAGGTGTTTGACCCATGAGTTTAATCAAGGAAGATCAGCGATGGAAAAGTGTATCCATAAACTCCAAAGAAACGCGCCAAAGAAATCCTGTGAAAAAAGAAGAGCGGTTTGAAACCGCGTGCCCTGATTGCGGAGAAAGAATCTATGTATCAGGTGGGTGTCCGGTCTGTATTTTTTGCGGGTGGTCCAAATGTCTTTGAACTGAAAATGTCAACAATCAGTTTGGGGCATCGTTTTTTAGGAAAGAGAAATCCATAACCATGAAACGGGTTTGTTTGCTGCCTGTTCTTCGAGCAGCAAATCAAACTTGATTACAGGAGGTGAAATATCATGTGGAACGAACCAACAAAAGGAAGACTTAAAGCATTACCAAAGCTTTATGAGACGGAACATGTGCCATTAAAAGATAAACTGGTCCATCTTCATTTCTTTGTCAGTGGATGCGACTGGTATATCTGTGAAACGGACGGCAAAGACGTCCTGTGGGGATTCTGTATCCTGAACAATGATTACCAGATGGCGGAATGGGGATATGTGTCCCTATCGGAATTGCGGCCCATCAAAATCGACGGCTGGCTTGAAGTCGACTGCGAGCACGAAGCGCTCTGGGAAGTAAAGAAAGCAGAAGACATCGAAAAAATCAGGACTGCTCAGGGATGGCGGGATCCTGATAACCGAGCAAGACGATACCAGGACACAGGTGCCGGGACCGTAAAGCATTTGAAACAGAATGTGTACATGAGAGAGGACCGACCATGTTAGACAAAAAGATGTACATCAAAGAAAAAGGGATTACTTGCCCTTTTTGCGGATCTTTATCAATTGAGGGAGGCTTTATCGAGATCGATACCGGGAAAGCCTTTCAAAAAATGAGTTGTGCCGAATGCGAAGCAAAATGGCAGAACATCTATAAACTGATCGATATGAGGATTTGTCATGATCACTAATTTGAAATGCCCGAGATGCAGAAATGCCGTGTCCCTCATAAACAACAGATATTATTGCCGCTGCGGGTGGAACAGAAAGAGAGAAAATCTGGCGGGAAACAGCATTAAATATCTATTTTCCAAGAAGGACTTTTTGAAAGAAAGGAGGTGAACCATTGTCATATACGCCTGAACTCAACCGGGACTACAGCGGAGCACTGAGACGGATTGCATGGGCGCTTGGCTTGCCCATGACAACAGCTCTCGAGAAAGTGATCTTCCAGGTGGGAAGAGTGGTGGATCATAATCTTATCTGCAAGGAATGCAGGGACAACAGCTTCTGTGATCGGTGCCTGTTCAACGGAGAGGAAAAAATCATGTAACACAAACCATTTTCTTAGATCAGCAAATAGGCCTTCCGGGGAAATATCCCAGGGGGGCTTTTTTTGTGCAGAAAGGAGAACAAAAAAATGCAGGAATACTGGAACATGATATCGAGAAAACACCATAAAAAGCTCGTGTCTATTGCCCGAAAAAGGGACGTTGACCTGGACACAGCCATGCGGAACATCATCAACTATCTTAAAAACGATAATTTGAACTCCAACAGGCCGGAATATTTTAAGGATTTCATAACAGCAAGGCACGTCGAGGGATTGATTGACACGATCGCGCTCTAAATCAATCACTAAACTCCAAGAAAAATCAGAAAGGAGGTGAATCGAATGAAACAAGTCCTGATCACCATATCAAGAGGCATTATCGAAGAAGCAATCTTTTTTGAGGACCCGAGGCTGGCTATTCGGGCCCTGTCCGACCATGTAAAGGACATGAATCCGGAACATGATGACGCCGCCCTCTATGACAAGGAAGGATTCATCGCAAACGCCAAACATTTCCTGGATGATGAAGATGAGTACATGGAAAACAAAGCCTTGATTGAGGATGTCTCGGAAAATTGCCCCAAACCCTTATTCATCATCGGGAACCCGGAGCATCGTCTCGGGTTCATGGTGACGTCGCCCGACGACCCACTGGGTTACGTGAATGCTGCTGAGGCGGTATCGGATCTCGGAATCATGCGCCGGGATTTCGGTAACCATTTAAGACTTTACCGGGTGTCGCCGGTAAGCGGACCTGTCGTCCAACAGGCAGACCTTGAAAAGCAAAATGCCGAATCAGTAATCGAGGATTTCGATGAGTCCCTGGTAAAAGAATACATCTTATAACGGGAAATAACAGGAGAAAATATCTCGGTTTTTCCCACAAACCAAAAAAGGGTTGCTTCAGCATTCGCTGGGTCGGCCCTTTTTTATTTCACATCAAGGAAAGGAGTAAACAATGGATTTACAAAATTATTTGAAGGCTGGTTATCCCGGATTTTACATCGAGACCGAAGAACCCTTACGCGCCATTTCATCCATGGAAACGGCAACGTGGCAATCGTTTTGCTGGGACTGCCTGAGGGGGATTACAGAAACTCAAACAAGTCGGATCATAGAAGATCTGCCGGATCCCCTGGGTGCCATCAAATGGCTTGGGGAACGAAGCGACACGGTTCTGATCGTTCAGAATTTTCATCATTTCATCGCTTCGGTTGAAATCATTCAGGAAATCCAGAACAGCATTCCCATCTGGAAGGCCTCTGGTTGCTGCCTGGTGATGGTGGGGCCACCCATCAGGCTCCCCCAGGAAATCGAAAAGTTCTTCAGCATCTTGGATTTCAGGCTGCCATCCATTGATGAATTGCGGCTGATCCAACAGGAACTCGCGGAAAGCGTTGGGGTGGATATCGCCGAAGATGCGGTGGAAGCGGCCTTGGGGCTCACGGAGTTTGAAAGCGAGACCGCCTTTGCCCTGAGTCTGGTTCTCAAAAAGCGGTTCTGCGCAGACATTGTCACCCAACAGAAAATGCAGATGATCCGAAGGACCGGACTCATGGAGTTCTGGCCGCCGGTACCGGTGGACATGGTGGGTGGTCTGGACCTATTGAAACGGTATCTCTCCAACCGCAAGAAAGCGTTTGAACCCGGAAGCGAGCATCTACCAAAGCCCAAAGCGCTTTTGCTTGTGGGGATTCCCGGGACCGGCAAGTCCCTTTCCTGCAAAGCCGTGGCCTCCATTTTTGGTTGGCCCCTGATCCGTTTGGATATCTCTTCCTTGAAGGGGTCCCTTGTGGGGGAAAGCGAGCGAAAGATCAGGCAGGCCACCGCTACCATCGATGCCTTTGGAAGGGCCGTCGTCTGGCTGGACGAAATCGACAAGGTGTTCGGCGGGGTTAAATCGTCATCAAAGACGGACGGGGGCACCACCGCTTCAATGTTCGGCCACTTTTTGACCTGGATGCAGGAAACCACCAGCCCGGTTTTGGTAATGGCCACGGCCAACAATATCAAGGATCTGCCCCCTGAATTTATGAGGGCCGGACGTTTTGACGCCATGTTTTTTGTGGACCTTCCAACCGTAAAGGAACGCCTGGAAATCATGGAGATCATGAACGACCGATACAACGCCCAAATCCCGGAAGGTTATGCGGATAACTTAAATGGCTGGACAGGCGCTGAAATCGAGCAACTGGCCAAAGATAGCCTCTTTGATGGGCTAGATGAAGCCATGAAAAGCATTGTTCCCTTGTCCAAAACAATGAAAGAGGAAATCGGCGCCCTTCAGCAGTGGGCCACGACCCGGGCAAGACGAGCCAATATGCCCGAAGAGAGACAAACCAAAAGTGTACGGAGGATAAAATAGCCATGTCGCACATCAGCAAAATTGAACTGGAAGTAAAGGATCTGGGAATCCTGGGCCAGGCGTGCTCAGAGCTCGGTTTAGAGCTGATCAGGAACCGGAAAACCTTTCGGTGGTACGGCAAAGAAGCTCCCTGTGACCATGCCATCAAGGTACCGGGAGCGGAATATGAAATCGGCCTGACCCAAAGGAATGATTGTTATGAACTCAACTGCGACTTTTACGACCGCAACCTTGAAAAGAAAATCGGTTCAAAGGGAGGGCTTCTTAAGCAGGCATACGCTGTCATAAAAACCAGGGTCGAAGCTCGGAAGAAAGGGTACAGCGTTCTTGAACAGAAAACTGAAAACAGTATCAAACTACACGTGAGGATATCATGAAAGGAGGTGTGGCATGAAAGAGATCATTGTAGAAGTCAAAAGTGACGGCGAAATCAAAATCGAGACCCGGGGTTTCAAAGGAAAGGATTGCATTACTGAATCCGAATTCCTCAAAAAAGTGCTGGGCAAAGAAACCGCCAAGTCCCTGACACCTGCCTACTGGCAGGAAAACCAAACACTTACCCGGAAATACCTGCCCCTGTGCGGCTAAACCGCTGCAAACTCAACAACCCCTGAAAAAAGCAGCAATCAATTTATCGAGCAGCGCATCCTTTATTATGGATGCCGCTGCCAAAAGGAGAATATCACATGGAAAACATATTTGAAATGGGATGTTTGATTCAGCTTTCCACCAGCGTTTGGGGCGCAAGACGCAAAATCAAAACCGAGCAGATCAGCGACATGGCCAGTGCCAATGAGTGGCTCAGCACTCACAAAAAACTGATCGATCCCTGCGCACTCAAACCGATCCAAAAAGCGGCCAACGCTGCTCGCGGATATCTTGCAGGCGTAAGCCTGCCTTTTCCCATCAACGGCATGGTTTTCGTTCCCAAAGAAATGATTTCGAAAGTGGACGAACAATTGGCGGTGCTGAAATCGGATTTTAATGACCAAGTGACTGAATTCATAGACCGTTACGATCGATTACGTGAAACGGCCATGGTTTACCTCGGGAACCTTTTCAATGAAACGGATTACCCGGTGAATATTCAGGCCAAGTTTTCCTTTGGCTGGCGATTTGTGGCTCTCGATGTTCCAAACGGAAAATCAAGGGTGCTGCCGCCCGAAGTGTATGAACGAGAAAAAAACAAGTTCGTACAAACCATGGAAGAAGCCCGTGAACTAGCCATTTTGTCACTCAGAGAAGAATTCTCAGGGATGATCAATAGGATCACGGAGCGCTTCACCAATGGCCACGATTCCAAACCGAAGGTCTTCAAGAAGGGAACCATCAACAACTTCTATGAATTCTTTGAAACCTTCAAAGAACGGAACATTTTCCGTGACAGCGAATTGACGGAACTCGTTGGCCGGGCAGAAGCAATACTTGGCGGCAAATCCGTGGAAGCCATTCGTTCAAACGACCAACTCAAGCAACAAATAAGAAACGGCATGGCAGAAGTTGAAACATCAATGGAAGACATCTTGTCTCGGCCCCGACGCAGGATCGTCATGGACTGAACAACAAAAATAACCTGACACAAAAAACCACTCTATCAACACCAAAAGGTCTCCCGGGAAACAATTCTTGGGAGACCTTTTTTTTGAAAGGAGGTTCCAATGGCTTTCGTAGGGATAGTCGGAGCACGGAGATACCAGGACAAAAAATCGGTCACAGACCTTGTCGATTACTTCCCCGGTGATTCGGTCATTGTCACAAGCGCGTGCAAGGGCGTATGCACCTGGACAAAAATGGCAGCAGAGAAACGAGGCATGAGTGTAGAGGTCTACGCCCCGGACCTGAGCAATATCCGCTCCAATTTTGAGGTGGCGGAAAGGTACTACCAGAGAAACCGCGAACTCATAGAGAGATGTGATTTGGTCCATGCCTTTTTAAGAGAAGAAGACGGGTGCACCGGGGGCACAGGGTTTGAGGTTAAGTATGCATCGCAGATAGGAAAACCGGTGGAACTGCATTGGGAAAACGGCTTTTCCGAAGTGCTTTATCAGAATGCCCTTCCACTTGGAGCCCCAGGCGTATCTTTTCATTCAGCATGGCAGGATTTTTTCACGGTGACCTTCGCTTAAGAAGAAGGGTTTTGGCCAAAAATCAACTGAGAAGCCCTCAGGCAGTTAAATGCTGTCTGGTATTTTTCAAAAAAGAAAGGAGCAAAAGATGAACTTTACGATTTCAAGAAATGCGCTTTTCAAAGTCATATCAAAAATGAAAGGAATTCCGGACAGGTCTTCATCGATGCCTGTTCTCAGCCATTTACATGTGGCGACACAACGAGATGACCTCTTCATTACCGCCTCCGATCTCGAAGTTTCTGTGAGAATAAACACCAAGGCGGAGGTGTTTGATGAAGGAAGCGTTGCCTTGCCCGCAGATCCCTTCTTCAAAATCATCAAGAAGATGCCGGATGGAAACATCTCTTTCGAGGTGGAAATGAACAATTGGGTCAAAATATCGGCCGGGAATGCTCGGTTCAATCTGGTGGGATTATCGGGAAAAGATTTCCCTGAATTCCCGGATCCTGACATGAAAGAGGGTTTCACAACCCCTTCAAAGATTCTCCGGGATATGCTCCGAAAGACCCTGTTTGCCGTATCGAGAAATGAAAACATGGTCTGCCTTTGCGGAGTTTTTGCGGTGATGTCAGGAAACAACGGGAATAGTACGCTTTGTATGGTGGCAACCGACGGCCACAGACTGGCAAAGATGGAGACGCCGTCACACAAAAACGTACCCGACCTTCAGGAAGGGATTATTATTCCCCTGAAAGGCGGCATGGAATTATTGAGGATGGCCCGGGAGACGAATGGGGATATTGAGCTGAAGATCGACAAAAATCACCTTTCTTCATCGCTGCCTGATGAAACTTTGGTCATACGCCTTCTAAACGGGCAATTTCCTGAGTACCGGAAAATCACAGACAACATGAACGGCATCCCTGTTCTGTCTGAACGGGAATCCTTCGGGGAATGCCTGGAAAGAATTCAAGTCATGGCACAAGGACACAGTAGTCACGTATCACTGAATCTCTCAGGAAACAATTATATGGAGATGAGAACTACCAACCATGACCTGGGGGATGCAGAGGACAGCGTAAGTGTCCAAACCGAGCTTCAAGAAATATCGGTCGGATTCAACGTAAATTATCTCCTTGAAGGCCTCAAAGTAATGAAAAGCAAAAACCTCCATATGATCCTCAAAGACCCACAATCGCCTGTTCTCATAACAGGGAAAGAAGATGAAGGCTTCACTTATGCTGTGATGCCTATGAGAGCGTAAAACTCACCGATTCATCACAAGGGTTTTCTGTCGTCATTTCTTATGTGGCAGAAATCCCCTTTTTTTTGTGCACCACAGAAAGGAGGCAACAGAAAATGAGGCAAACAAGCTTTATTGAACCCACAGAAAAATCGTTTTGGCAAAGCCTGAAATCCGGCAGGTTCGCGAGAATGGTCAAAGAAGAATCAAGGGGCCAGGAATTAGGCGGACCACACGAAGTCTTCAACATTATCAAACCCATATTCGCTGAAAACGTTGACGTGGAGAGAATGTACGGCATCTTTCTGGATACCAGGAACCGGATTCTTGCCATAGAGAAATTGTCGACCGGATCACTCACAAGCGCCTCAATCTATCCAAGAGAAATCGTCAAAAAAGTGCTTTCGCTCAAGGCAGGGGCAGTGGTGATGACGCATAATCACCCCTCAAATCACTTACAGCCTTCAAATGAGGACAAACAAATAACAAAAAAGGGGGCCATGGCTCTTTCCGCAATCGATGTGAACCTCCACGACCACATCATTGTGGGCGATGGCTATTACAGCTTTTCAGAGCACGGGCTCATGAAAGGCATAACAGATGAGTTCAATAAGATCATGTCAGACCCTCCCAACCATTAAACAAAAAAAGGAGGAATGTATGGGAATACAAATCACCCAAAAAATCAACGCCTCAATCATGGAAAACGGGAAACGCTCCCTTGATTGGGCGTTGTGCAGCCTTTCATCCGAGCTTTACTGGTGGACAGAGTTCTTCAACATCGCCTTTTTCAGAACCGAACCGGTGAAGATGCCGATCCTGTCGTTTGAGAAAAAAAGCGTAAAGAACCTGGGCCACTACGTGAATGGCAGAAACGGTTTTGGGATGAAAGAAAACATCAACATCAACCGATGCCACCTCAACCGTCCGTTGTGGGAAATTCTTTCAACCCTGCTTCATGAGATGTGCCACTCCTGGCAAAACCTGTACGGCAAACCCTCCAGTTCTTGGTTTCACAACAAGGAATTTACACTCAAGCTGTCAGACATGGGGGTAATTGTGAACAACAGGGGACACCACATGTGGGTAGCTGACCCATTCGCGTTCTTCTTAGAAAAGCACGGCATAAAGTTTGGGTATCCGAGAAATTCTGAAGGAATCATCTGGGTCCCTCAAAAAAGTAAACCTAAAGGCAGATCAAAGCTCAAAAAATGGAGGTGTTCCTGCGGTCAAACCGCGAGAGTCGGCAAAAAAGAATTCTTTGCTGATTGCACATTGTGTGAAGGACAATTTCTTTTAGCCGACTAAGAAACAATTCACTTAATAATCAAGGGTTTCCGGTCACCTCTTTCAAAGAGGGACAGGAGGCCCTTTTTTTATGGAGGATGACATGAGATTAGCAGCACAGGCAAAGATGGGCTATTACCCCGCGCCGGAAAAAGTAACAGAGATCATGATGAAATATCTGAAGCGAAAGCGTCAGGGACTTATCAGAATCCTTGACCCCTGTGCCGGGGAAGGGACCGCTTTATACATTATTGGAAATCATCTTCAACCAGAAACTTTTGGCATCGAGATTGACCTCGAAAGAGGAAACAGAGCAAAAGAGATTCTCAACAGGTGCCTGGTAACGGATTATCAGAACACCAAAATAAGTCATAAATCCTTTAGCCTTTTGTGGCTAAACCCGCCCTATGACTGGTCCGCACCGGATGGAGAGATCGAGAAATCGGAACGATATGAAAGGATTTTTTTGAGGGATTGCATTCCGTATCTCTGCGCCGGCGGCATATTGATTTATCTCATTCCGCAAAGAAGGCTCGACGGTCATATCGCAAGGATGCTCTCCTACAGGTTCGATCGGTTAGGCATCTTCCGGTTCCCTGAAGAGGAATACAGAGTATTCAAACAATTAGTCATTCTGGGTGTCTTAAAGAAAAGGCCTGAGAAAGATGATGAAGGTGCCTTGTACCTGAAAAACTGCGGGCTTCAGAAGGCCATCGTCCCATACCTTCCTGAAGATCCTCAGGACATGTATGAGGTACCAATATCACCATCGAAGACAAGATTCATTTTTATGAGCAAAACGATTGATCCGGAAGAACTCGCAAAAGAAATTTTGGAGTACGGGCTTTTCGAACAGTTCCGCGAAATGACAATTCCGCTGAGGATGACCGAGAAAATCCGGCCGATCATGAGGCTGAGGTACGGGCATCTGGCCCAAATCATTGCCTGCGGCTTTATGAACGGTGTTGTGTGGGACCGGGATAAAGGAAGGCCTCTCCTTGTCAAAGGCGTAACAAAAAAGGAGGTCCTCCATTTTGTAGAGAAAGAAGGCGATATTGAGAAACACATAGAGCGGGACCAGATCAAGCCGTTTATAAATGCATTTGATAGAAACGGCAAAATATTGACAATCCAATAAAAGGAGGAAGTTATGGAGCTTTATCCTGTCTTGGCAACAGGTATCAGGGCATATTGCTCTGATGTTATCGTTGACCCGGAGGAGACGGACACGGTCTATTTCATGTCGATCTGCGGATATCAGACAACCGTGAAGGGGATCATCGCTAACCTTTTAGAAAACTACGGAATCAGCATCGAGCTTGAAGGGAATGAACACTACCTTGTACGTTCGAGTTTTGGATACAAGGTGCAAATAAAGAAACTCCCTTCCGGGCTGGTTCACGCAATCCTATATCCCGTATTGGCCCTGCCAAATAACAATGAAGAGGAACAGAACCGGTTTTTCATATTTACAGAGGGGAATGGGGAAACGCCTGAATTTTTTTTTCGGCACCTGGATGAAAGAGTGGAAATCCCGATTCATACCTCTTGGACAAAATGGCTTTGGCGTCTGTTTGAAGACCAGGACAAATGGCTTATTAAGCTCAGGACCCTGGCTGGAAATTACCGGGGATACTCCTTCCGGTTTCATCCGAAACAGCTCCAGGACCTCATATCAAAGGCCTTCAAAAGCAAAACACCTGAAATCATAGAATGCATGAAATGGAAAGGAGGCGATGGTGATGAAAAACTCGATCGCACTTAAAGATTTTCTGGAGGAATACGGAGAAAGCATGGCAGAAAAAGTCACCCGCGAATTACAGATCGTACACGACCCTTCCATGGAAAATGAAGAAGGGATTTCAGACCTGCTCAAAGGGTTGAAAAAGAAACCTTTTGCATCTCAGGAAGAAATCATCAAGGCATGTCACAAGTCCCTGATGACAGGCAACCGGGCTGTTTATACTGTCTGCGAAATGGGAACAGGCAAGACGCTCATGGCAATCGCTGTCTCGTACATCCTTCACAAATTGAACGGGCTTAAAAGGGTCCTGATTATTTGTCCACCCCATCTGGTCCAAAAATGGATTCAGGAAATCAAAGACAGCCTGCCAGATGTGAAGACCTTTAACCTCAACGGAAAAGACGTGATCAGACAGCTTCAGATCCTTAGAAAAGATCCGCATACCACACGCCTGGAGTTTTTTGTCATTGGAAGAGAACGCGCAAAGACCGGGTTTTTGTGGCGGCCTGCGGTGGTCACAACACAAAAAAAGAATTTTTGTCCCAAATGCGGGCAGGAGCTTCTTAACAGGGACGGTTATCCGTTGGGGGTTTTTGAGACCAATTCACAGGGTAGATTCAAGAAGCGATACGCGTGCAATAATTCTGTTTTGAAATGGAAATACGATTCTGGCGCAGGCACGCATCACAAAATCATGGTTCCCTGCGGTGAACAGCTCTGGCAACCAAATCTTTCCCGCAAAAATTACCGGAAGACCATTCCGGCCAAGTTCATCAAACATAAAATGAAAGGGTTCTTTGATATATTGGTAGCGGACGAGGTGCACATGTACAAGAACCAGTCCGGCCAGGGGTACGCGTTTGGCGCCCTTGCCGCTGCATGTAAATATATCCTCTGCCTTACTGGCACGCTTGCCGGCGGATACTCCTCCGATGTCTATCATCTTCTTTTCAGGACCCATCCTCAACTCATGCTTGAAGATAAAAACAAGTGGGGTAACCCGAAGCGGTTTATCGAAAGATACGGTATTCTGGAGAGGATCACCACTGTGAAAGAAGAAGACGGCTTGACCACAAAGGCCAAGCGAAGGACAGTTACAAAAGAAAAACCAGGGATCAGTCCGCTTCTTTTGGGTAAGATGCTCCTTTCAAACTCGGTCTTTATGAGGCTTTCTGATTGTATGGAGCACCTTCAACCTTATGAGGAGGACGTGATCGAGCTCTCTATGGATCCTCAAATGGCGCAGTTTTATGCCGAGTTTGAAGAGACATTGAAGGGGGCGTTGCGTCAGGCCCTGGCCATGGGAGATAATTCTTTGTTGGGGGGCTACCTTCATGCCCTCTTATCCTACCCTGAAAGGATATACAAGGGTGTTGAAGTTTTCCATCCGCACACAAAGGAGCTTGTCGCCTGCGGCCCGCCGCTTCAGGGTGTTATGCCAAAGGAACTGGAACTGATTGCAATTATAAAAGGTGAGCTGGAACAACGACGAAAAGTGATGGTCTATTTCCAGAATTCCCTTTCAACCGATATCAGCCCGAGGATTGTCTCGATGCTGGAAGAAGAAAACATCCGCGTGAAAGTGCTGAGATCCGGAGATACCGAAAACAGGGCCCAAATCATCAATAACTGGGTCAAGAAAGGGATGGACGTTCTTATGACCAACCCAAAAAAGGTCGAAGTGGGAATGGACCTCCTGGATTTTCCATCCATCATATTTTATCAGATCCCCATGAGCACCTACACGTTGAGGCAAGCATCCAGGCGGTCATGGCGGATTCCGCAAACAAAACCGGTCAAAGTCTATTTTTTGACGTACAGCGGCACCATGCAGACACGTCAAATGCAGCTCATGGCCGACAAACTCATTTCGAGCCTTGCCCTTGAAGGCGAACTTTCAGATAAAGGGCTTGCGGCGCTTTCAGATACTTCTGACTCAATGGCAAAGGAATTAGCAAAGATGCTTTTAGAAAAAGCGGAATCCGGAGATAATCGGAGCCTCAAGGATATCTGGGCTGCATACAGAAAAAAAGAGGTGCAGGTAGAAGTGAAAATGAACACGGGGATGTCTGATCCTGAGCTGGAAACAGAAACCATATCAGAAGAAGCTGAAAAGCCGTCAGGAAACATCAGAAAAAGCAGCACCGAGATCGAAAAGATCGGGGACCGAATCGTCAAGGTTCAGTTTGTCGAATATATAGGCAAAAGAAAGAAAAAAGTGACACATATCGAGGTGAAAGAGGCTGAACTCGACGATATGCTCAAAAAAGCCGGTGGGGCTGTTCACGCGCAGTACTCACTTTTTTGAGAAACAAAGTGATTGAGACACAGGGAGGGGCCCTTTTTTTTGTTTTGGGCCTCTCCCTTTCAACATAAACTCTGCAAAATAATCGAAAATTATATAAACTCTGCAGAAAACATATAGCGATATGGAAAAAATAAACTGGCCAAGGCATACAATTTGCCTTGATGATTTTGAGAACCGGGGAAGGAAAAAGACCCTATCTGTGACAGATGTCTGGCAAAACAAGTTTGAAGGCAGAAACTCTATTGACGACCTTTCTTTTCCTTTTTGAGGTTCTTAATCGTCTTTTTGTTGAGCTTCAAAAGATACTTCTCTATTTCTTTTTGTTTTTTGTAAACGTTTTTCATCCCTGTCAGACTCTTGTGAGCTTCCACTAAATAATCAAGGGCGTCTGACGGGTACCGCCCCTTAAATTTATGAATGCCTGCATAAATAAGTTTGTTAAAGGATTCAGAAAAATCAGTGATTCTCTTTTCGTATTTCTCCATGAAGTCAAGAGCTTCAATCATTCGTCTCTGGTACACGATTTCTTCTTCAATCACCTTTTTCTCGTCTTTGTTTTTAGCATTAGAAAACCGCTTTTCAAGTTCTGATACATCTCTTTTGTGAATATTCTTGTATGCCTTCTCGTGTCTTTTTATGAGTTCTAAGCCGTGTTTAAGGAGGCCCTGCTTTTTTCCGATTTGTCTAAGAGTGTGTGATAGCTCTGCGATTTCTTCCTGATCAATATCGCTTCCTTTTCCCTTGATGACACTGATCATTTGATTCAGGTAATCCTCTATTTCTTCAACTGTTCTAATTTCCATCTTAGTAAGTTTCATGCTCTTTCTTTTCAGAAGTTTCCGTTCCTTTTTTTCTTCTTTTTCTTCCCTCTCAATTTCTAGATCTTCTTTATTTGGTGGAAAAAAATCTGGTTTCGGCATTTCCCTTGCGATTTTGAGCGGAGAATTTCTTGAATTCCTAAAAAAGGTGGAAATTACCTTAAATACAGAGACCAAAAACAAAATAAGCAAGATGCCGTTAACAGCCGGAAAAGAGTTCTGGAACGTCGTCAAAATATTCGGGATAACTGCCCACAAACAAACATAAAACAAAGCAAAACCTAAAGGCAGCGCAGTTGAAAGCCGCAAACCATAACCCCGCATCAACCCAAAAATGATGAAAAAGATGACGCTGAAAAGCAACACAGCACCGAACAACCCAAGCCCCTGCAAACTCAAATGAAGCCAACCCTGATAAACAGAATAATAAGTCCCAACAGCAAGCGCCAACGCAATAGAAGTAATAAGGACACGAAGATAGCGGCTCTCTTGAAACCTTCTTTTCAAAGCAATCCCAGCAACCGCCCAAAAGAAAAAAAGAAGCAAAGTGAACAAAATCCAATCAGAATATTGCGAAATAAATGAACCTGGATGAATCCTGCTGAAAGGTTCCATAAAATCGAATATGGGAGGCATCAAAAAGGACTTGAGATGGCGGGGTATATATATTTTTCGGTATACGTAAACAGATTCGGTCGGGCAGTAGAGGTTAGCGCTACGGTCACAGGCAGATATTATGACCAAAATACGGCTGTCTTGGTTTCACCTCAAGGCTGCCTGGTTTGAAAAGGCAAGAACTATCACAAGATTTTCCTGCCAAAATATTTCATAACCGTACATAAAGGTTGACTCGCAAATCACGATTAAATATGGTTAATCTCACAAAAGAAAAGGATTCCTTATAGGCAGAGAGGGGTAATCTTAACCTATTGAAGAATGCAGAAAGAAATTTTACTGAGGCTGTACCACGTATGCAAAATGGAGAGTCAATCATGGATAAAAGCAGCAAATTTTCCAAATCTTCCAGAGCCTGGGCCGTAAAGGCAAGACAGTTTCTGGCTTTGCAGGTCGAAGCCTATCTAACGGATGCCATTGCAGAAGCTGGGAAAGCTGGTTTAAAGGATATTGTAGACATTCTTAGAGCTCTTCAAAATGGAGACTTTCAGAGAATAAAAGAACGCGGACCAAAAATCCATCAGAGATTGCTTTCCGATGCATGTGAAGAGGAAGGTTGGACTATCGAATTGGTTTTTTTAGATATGCAAGCACATTTAGCCGAGGCATATGATCTCTTTCTTCCCGAACAACAACCAGTTTTAAAAGTAGCCTTGGAAGCAAGTCAAAAGGCTGCCGATATTGCATATCAGTTGGGAGATCAGCCATGCCAGGGATTGTATATGAGTCTTGCTGGAGCAGCATTCACTAAACATAACATGCCAGATGAAGCAGAAAAAGCTTACGCGAAAGCGCTTCATATTTACAGGAACTTGGCAGAGAAACATCCCGAGATCTATATCCTCTATGTGGTTAACATGCTCAACAACCGCAGTAACACCCTCTGTGAGCTCAACAGGCTGATTGAGGCAGAAAGTGACATCACTGAAGGGCTTGGATTTCTCAGAATTCTGGTTGAAGAAAGCCCGGCTTCTTACACGCCGCGCCTCGCTGAGGCGCTTCATAGCCGTGGCATTTTGCTTTATGACTTGAAACGCCTAAAAGAAGCGGAAAAGGATTTTATTGAGGCGCTTGGGATTAGAAGGCCTCTGGCAGAGGAACATCCGGGGCTGTATCAGCTGGCATTGTCAGCCACGCTGAGCATTCGCGGCGATGTGCTAAAGGAACTGAACCGCCTTGAGGAAGCACAAGAAGATTACTCGGAGGCGCTTGACATCTACAGAAACCCACTAAAAACCGAACCCGATATCCATAGGCCATCGATAGCAGCTATTCTTTTTAAACGTGCCAATGTGTTTAGTCGTCTGAATTGCCTGTCTGAAGCGGAACAAGATTATACAGAAGCGCTTGACATTTTTGGGGAACTGGCAGAGCTAGATCCTGGGGAGTATACCAACTACATTGCCGACACTCTCACAAACCGGGCTGGCGTGTTTTGTGATGCTAACAAACTTGATCAAGCAGAAGAGGGCTATACTGCAGCGGTTAACATTTCCACAAAACTTACAGGAAAAGATTCCGAAAGCTCTCACCGCGAGATTGCTCATGAGCTTAACGATCGTGGCGCGCTGCTCTATTATGATAAACGCTTTAAAGAAGCGGTGAAAGCCTTTACTTATGCCCTTGCTATTCTCAAAAAACTTACAGAAAAGCACCAAGAAGCCTACAACCCATATTTGCTTGATACACTAAACAACCGCGGAAACACACTTAATGATTTGAATCGCTTAAAAGATGCTGAAAACGATTTTACTAAAGCGATTGACATTTACAGGAATCTTCCAAAAAAGGACACTGAGACCTATAGACCAGTGATTGTGAAGACATTTATCAGCCGCGGCAATGTCTTTTATGACCTCAAACGGCTGCAAGAAGCAGAAAATGACTTTACTGAGGCACTTGCGATTAGCAACGAATTGAGAGAACAACATTTGGAGCAATATCAAGTAGACATAGCTCATTCGCTGAACAAACGCGGCAACATAGCCTATGTCCTGGGCCGCTTAGAAGAGGCTAAAAAAGACTTCACTAAAGCGATTGATATTTACAGAGAGCTAATGAAAGAAGACCGCGATAGGTATGAACCGACGCTAGCGTTGACACTTTACAACCGCGGAAAAGTTTTCAATAGGCTGAAACTGCTAAAAGAAGCGGAAAGGGACTTTACTGAGGCCCTAAATACATACAAACCATTTGCAGAAAAGGACCCTAAGGTCTACAGCAAGTACGAGGCTGCCACATTTGATAAGCGCGGCAGCGTACTTTGCCAGCTGATGCGGTTGCATGAGGCAGAAACGGACTTGAATAAGGCGCTTTCCATCTACAGAAATCTCTCAAAAAAAGGCCTTGAGAGCTATAAAGCGGAACAGGCAGCGACACTTAACAACCGAGGCAATGTACTGCATGATTTGAATCGCCTGGCTGAGGCTGATAAAGACTTCACGGAAGCGCTCGATATTTGCAAAGAACTCATAAAAGAAGACCGAGAGAGCTATGAGCCCGTACAGGCAGAGACGCTTAACAACCACTTCAACGTGCTCCTAAAGATGAACCGCATAGAGGAAGCGGAGACCGCCTTGAATAGGGCGCTTGCTATCTATCAAAAACTGTCGAAAACAACCCAGGAACGCTATAAGCCCGAACTTGCTGGCACGCTTAACAACCGCGGAAATCTCTTCTATACCCAAAACCGCCTGGAAGAAGCAAAAAAGGATTACACATCATCGCTCAATATCAGAAAGTCTCTGGAAAAGAAGACACCAGGGGTCTATGAACTGGATGTGGCCCTCACACTCAACAATCGCGGTGGTGTCTATCATAACGTGAACCTGTTTGAGGAGGCAAGAAAAGATTTTAGTGAAGCACTTCGGATTTACGGAGAGCTGGCGATAGAAGGTCGTTCTGGCTATGAGCCTGAGATGGCCGCTACGCTTAACAACCGCGCCAATACCCTGAGCGATTTATACCGCATAGAGGAAGCTGAAGTGGATGTGGATAAAGCACTTACTATCTACAGAGACCTATCAAAACAAAGCCTTGGTGGCTTTAAATCTGAACTAGCTGGAGCGCTTAACAGCCGTGCCAACTTGCTCTTTAAACTGAATAGTTTGAAGAACGCAGAGCAAGATATCACCGAAGCTCTTGAATTGTTAAGAAGCCTGACAATAAAGGCTCCAGAGACTTACAGACCGCAACTTGGTATGACGCTAAACAACAGAGGAAATTTACTAAATAAACTAAACCGGTTAGAAGAGGCAGAACAAGATTTTACTGAAGCAGTTTGTATCTACCGGAAGCTTGCCGAAAAACAACCGGAAATCTACGAAGCAGAGCTTGCATCTACACTTAACAACCGTGGTACTCTGCTCCAGGACCTGAAACGCTTAAAGGAAGCGGTAAAAGACTATGCTGAGGCCTTAAGGATTAGAAGTACTCTGGCAGAGAAACACCCCGAAATCTATGAGACCGATCTGATTAGTTCGCTTAACAGTCGCGCCAATGTATTTAGTGACCTGAACCGGCTGAAGGAGGCGGAGATAAGTTACAGAAAAGCCATTGAAACCATTCATCGGATGCCTGAAAGCTATAGGCACATTGAAGTTTTTGGTAATTTAGGGTACCTGCTGAATAGGACAGGACAATATACTAGTGCTCTTGCATGTCTCGAAGAGGCAGTAGAAATAGTTGAACAGCGCCGGTCTTTGGCAATAGGACTTGATCGCAGGATGCAGGTTTTGAGAAACAACACTTTTCTGTACGAACAACTTCTTATCTGCCTAATGAAATTAAAGCGCTTCCCGGAAGCTCTGGAAATTGCTGAAAGAGGCAAAAACCGGTCGCTTATTGATTTGCTATCACTAAAAGATTTAATTCCTAAAAACGCTCCCTCAGAGATCGTCCGACAATACAAGGACGCACTTGTTAGAGCACGTATGCTAAATGAGAGGCTTCATCGATCGAATGATCCCCTTTTGGGAAGGGTCGAGCTTCTTCCGTACAAAACAGGCGTATGGCAGGAAAAACAGATTCAATTGGATCGGCACGATTTAGTGGAACTGCATGAAGAATTGATCGAACTGGAAAAGAAAATCAGAGAATATGATCCAGACTTTCTCCCGCACGCAAAACCTCTGAATCTTAAAGAGATCAAGGCGTTAGCAAAACAGTCGCAGTCATCGCTGCTCCTATTTCGCGTGACCGACGCTGGCAGCTTTGTATTTATGGTTTTTCCTGACGGAGAGACAGATGTAATAGAGGTGAAGGATTTCACAGCAAAGAGACTTAGAGAAATGCTGGTGAAATATGACGATAACGGTAATCCCATTGACGGATGGCTGCATCACTACTTCAAATATCGCGAATTATCACGTAGTGAAAAAAGGCGGCAGAGGTGGTATGAAATTATTGAGAATGTTACCGGCGAGCTTTATGAGGAACTGCTGAAACATGTGCACGAACGCTTAAATAATAAGTTGGGGAAAAGCGATGAAGAACACACAATAGTTTTTGTGCCGAACCAAGGCCTGGCGATTCTGCCTCTTCACGCCTGCTGGTGGGAACAAAACGGCAAAAAAAAGTACCTGTTTGACAAGTTTACCGTGAGCTATGCCCCGAGCCTATCAGTCTACAAACACTGCCATGACCGCGACAAAGAGGACCGAGCCAAGGATTCCCTGCTTGGTATAGCTAACCCGGATCCTCCCGGCGATCTCGTGTTTCCTGAATGGGAATGCACAGAGATTGAACGTATGTTAGGCAAAAAAAACTGTCGTATGCTGTGGCGAGACGAAGCAACTAAGCAGGAATTGATGAAATGGTTCGAGCCGAACAACTGGACACACTTTTCATGCCACGGAGAATACCGAATGGATCAGCCGCTGGAGTCAGCGCTTTTGCTTGCCGGAAAAAATGAGGCAGACAAGCTCACACTTGGAGAAATCTTTGAGCAAGTCAACTTGCCTGAGTCATGGCTCGTGGTTCTGTCGGCCTGTGAGACAGGGCTGGTTGACTTTACAGAAATTGCTGATGAACATTACGGCCTGCCGATAGGATTCATTTATGCGGGAGCTCCTACGGTCTGGTGCAGCCTATGGAAAGTTAACGATCTTTCAACCGCGATTCTGATGATAAAAGCATATGAGGAACTGTTAACGAACCACAAATCCAAGCCAGAAGCACTGATCACCGCACAAAAATGGTTGCGGGAAGCAACCCTTGAAAAGATTGAGGTGTTCGCTAAGCAGAGGGGCCGAGACGTTAGCAAGGGAAATGTTTTGTTGCCTCAAGTTGAATCCTTTTTGCAGGAATTGAGGAAGAATTGCAAGAAATCAGACCAACCCTTCTCACACCCACACTTCTGGGCAAGTATGCAGAATGTGGGGGTATAGGGAACCACGAAAAACCAATATCAACCTTGAGGCACAAAACGATCTGAAGTGTTTTTTGAGCAAATATTTAAAAATCAGCCTTATGATAAAGAGGATCACCATAAAGCCAGATGTTATCACCTCCGGCCTAATGGATAACTGGGATAAGCTGTGCAACAACATGGCGTATGAATGTCAAGACTTTCTTTAACAATATTGCGGAATCGATGATTGACCCCTTCACAACCTTCCCAAAATAAGGTTGGGGAAACATAGAATGGGAAAGAAACGTCGATACATTTAGTGAGATTGAAGATGATTGTCATTGGCTTGGATCAGAATCGCCTGCCCAGAAATTCCCGAACTTTCCCTGCCCCCACCGTACCGTTGGATCTGATTGATTTGTTCAGGAACGGAATGACACAACCATTTTCTCATCAACTTGAACAAAATCGGAAGGCACGGACAACGACAACACTAAAAAAACAGATCATGTCAATTAGATGGCATGATCAGTCTTGAACGAATCAGGCAGGCCTATTCTTCGACCACATCAAATTGCTGAACAAAAACCGTCCAATCATCATCACCCAATTTAGATATTGATTTAAGGAATCTTTCTATCGCTGAACGGATGGAAGATTCATCACCAAAATCTATTTGGTCTGGGATCATTAATTGATCAGACGTCCAAAACGCTTTCAAATACTGTTTACATAACGGTTCGGCAGCAACCATCCCGAACTGTTTCTTTTCGCCACCTTTGACACAGATGTCATCAGTCCCTTTTTCCGGAAACAAGAGCTTCAAATTATTTTCATCGTCATAAAGAAGTATCGTTAAATAACCGTCTTTAGGCGGCTCTAAATCAATACTGATACGTTCACCTACAATGTAAATACCAGACCCGTCAGGGCCGGGAAAACGTTCTGCCATTAAAACATCCTGGAAAGGGATCATGTTGCCCGGAAAAGGATTCGCGGATGTCAAAATAACGACTTCTTTGAGAATCGTATCAACATCCGGAGGAATTGGGTAAGAATCTTCTGTTTTTTTAAACTTCTCCTGAATCTCCTCGTCCTCAGAATACCGCAATAAATTATCAACACCTTCCGAATGGATAACAGCAATCGTCGCGCTTGCTATCTCCAAATTATTAAAGCAGTTGTCGCATTCAAAATAGTGCTCTTCCATTTTTTCTTTCAACTCATGGTCGAAATCCCTATCGGTCAAATAATTCAATATGTGTTTTTGAAATTCGTCACAATTCATAACAGGTCACCTACTGAACGAATATTGTGTCTTCTAAAGCATCGATTCAGTCTCCCCAACGCATTTCTACAAATCTGAAAAGCCCTTTCGGTCGTCACCCCGATCTTATTGCCAATCTCATTGTAAGTATATTCCTGATGGCAATAAAGGTCTATGACCCTCTGTTGAGTTGGGGACAGATTCCTTAAACACTCCGATAAAATGTTTTTGAATCTTGCTTTAAAGGTTCTTGTCTTCTCGGGAACATTGACATTTCCATAATCATAAGCAAATCTTTTTCTTAGGAGTGCTGTATGATGAGACAATAAGGGCCTTTTATCTTTATTTTGACCATCCTTTTTAGCCGTGAAACTGGATCTATCGAGCTCTTCTTCGTAAGATATCTCGCGTTTGTCTTTTATCGCTTGTCCCCGGCAGGAACTTCGGACCAGATTGAATATAACAGTTTTTTCACTTTCTTTGATAAAGTTTTCATTGAACCAAGTGCGCAATTTAAGCCAAATGTCCTGCACCAAATTTTCTGGGTCCTTTATATCGTTGTGCCAGACGTTATTGTGGACATAAAACCGTATCTTTGGAACATATCTGCCATTCAGCTTTTCTTCTGCATCACGATCTCCTTGTCTGAGCCTGACTATCAGCGCGTTAATCTGATTTCTCAATTCTTCATTCATTTTTTCCTTCAATTTCCTTCCAGTTATTCAACTGATGTAACATGGGATAATTTTCAATTCTCAAATATAAAGGAGGACCAATCCATGAATTTCGATGATGAAAATAGCCAAAACAATCCGAAAGGTCAAGAAGATATTTTTGGAACCCCTGAAGATCGAGAAAATGAGAATTACCAGATCCACAAAGTGACTGTCAAGAGAATCCTCTCGAACGAGGAACTGAACAAAATGAGAGGAAACCTGCCCAGCTCCCGGGTAGTTTCCTACCTAGTGAACGGAACCCCGGTAGAAGAAACCCAGATCCTTTGCAGAATCGATGAACTGGGTCGAGTCGTTCGTGCCGACGATGTTTCAGGAATCAGTTGGGGCACAAGAGAACCCATCCCACTTGACTGCATAGCTTCTTGCCTCAACCCTTTTGAATTCCACGATTTCAAGCTTGTTTATTTATATAGGGACGGGCACATAACCGAAAAAGGCAACGTTCTCTGCACCGAATGCTTGGAATGGCAGAGAAAGAGAATTTTCTGGAAAATAATCCTCCTTTTCGGCCTTCTCTACAACCCCGAAATCTATTGAAAGGAAGGGACAACATGGAAAGCGAACATTACCAACGAAAACCCGATAAAGACACATTTGAATACTGGCGCGAAGTGATTGAAACGCTTGACAAAGGCCGAATGACCAAAGATCCCTTCATCCACAGAGCCTGCAAAATTTGTTGGGAAAGTAGTGGGCAGCTCTACAAACCCCTAAAAGATGCTTTAGAGTCAAGGCCTGGCCTTCTCGAAAAAGCCAAAAGAAACGTAGCAGAACAAGAAGGCAAACCGTTCTGGCCACCACCAATGAAACCGGACGAAATCCAAGAAATCAATGGGTTGTACAGACTCGGATACGTAAACGCAAAAAAGGACATGGTAGGACTTGACCCAGCCCCTTTAACACGCGGCCTATTCATTTCAGGAGGGCAAGGCTCCGGAAAAACATATCCAGTATTAAGGATGATGGACGAAATGCTTCGTCTCCCACCAAAACAAAGAGGCTTTAACATCATAAACATACAAAGAATAAAAAGGGATGCGGACGTATTCGCACTCAAATATCCGTGGTTCAAAGTCCTTGGGTGGCGAGATCTAAGATACAACATGTGGCAAATAGAAGATTGGGACGATCCACGCGACAAAATAGCAGCAGCATGCACGATTTTCGCAGGAGAAAATTTCTTGTATTCTTTGTCAGTGCCCCCTCTCAGATACGCAGTAAAAAAAAGTTACGAGGCAAAAGGCGTTTTTAAAGGATCAGAAAATTTTCCTGTTTTTTCTGACATATACTCAAGGATAGGTAACTACCTCAAGGCTTACAAAATCGAAGGCTACGACATGAAAAACACCATCGGCAAAGTGGGGAACCGTTTAGTCGACTTCATCGAAGAAGGAGAAATACTCAACTGCAAAAAGGGCTTAACCACACAATTTTTTTTGGAAAATGATTTGTGTCTCAACGTGATTGACGAAAACGAGTTCACTGTTCGAACAACTATCATGAGCATCCTGTACGACATTCAGCGCTACTTACAAAAAAGTCCTTTATCAAACCCTGGCATGAGAATTCTTGTTATAATCGACGAGGCCAGATGGCTTTTTGACGTATCGAGGGACGCACTCGATTTTCCGTCCAACAAAATTCTTGAAACATGGTTCACGACTTGCCGAGAATCTGGTTTTGGAAGAATCATAATAACCCAAGAACCAGGCAGCGTCTCAACGTTCGTGACAAGCAACTGTGCTTTTCGGTTATCATTTCCAGTGTTTGGCCAAAAAAGCCTTGATGCAATAAAAAGCTTGAACAACCTTACCGATGAACAAATCGCATACATCCCGAAACTCGCACCTTTCGGACAAGGAATCTTCAGTTACCCCGGCTTTGAACGAGCCTTCATTATCCAGGTTCCCTCAAATCTTGACCTAGACAGATCGGTTAACCATGAAGAAATAGATAAAGCCTTGCGCCCCTTCATAAACCAACTTCATGCAAAATTGAAAGATTCTGAAGCACTAAAATTCGTAGATATTGATCGAATCAGAAAACAAAGCGCGATTCAAATCGCAGGACTCCTCATTTTAGATGAACTAAAACAAAACCGGTTCAGCCACTACACCGAAATAAGAGACAAACGCAAATTAGGAAACAAAATGGATGATGCTCTTTCATGGTTAGAATCAGAAGGGCTCGTAGTCGTAATTGGTTGTAAACACAACAAAAAAGGGCATACCGCAAAGTATCTTGCTTTAACCGCGACTGCCCAAAACTCGCTTAACGTCCCGGAAAAAGAAAGGATTTCTCACAGCCACTTCAAACACACGCTTTACCAAGAAAGGGTCAAAGCTTGGATCGAGGCCCAAGGATATGTGGCCATAAAGGAGTATTGTGCTGAAGGGGCATTTAAGGAGCGTATTGATGTTTACACTGAATACCAAAAAAACGGGCTTACCGCAAAGGTAGCGTACGAAATTACGCTTACGCTTAACTCAAAAGACATAATGAAAAACGTAACCAAGTGCCTCAATGATCCGTTCAGCGTAGATGAAATCAACCTTGTCTGCGAAACAAAAGAAGACCTTGATCGAACAATCCAAATAGTTGCGAAATCAGACCAGGTAGATCCTGATGAGAAGCTTGACAAAATAACTTTTCGCACTATCACCGATTTTCTCTAAAAAAATCGGACATTTATGGAAAAAATCAACTTTCTTGTTAAGAACTGTGAATTTGTTGGCACCTATTAAAGAAGGGATGAGGAAAAAGGAAAGAACTAACAGAATAAAACAACGTGATGAACCTATTAGAGGTGTTCGAAAAGAGGGTCGAAGACCTCTTGAGATAAAAAAAGCAGCTGGAATGCTAAAAAAGATCGTACCAAAGCCCAAAGTACCGCGAAAAGGAGGAAAAAGCTATGTTTTCGCCGCCAAACACACCCAACAACTTCCCGCCACCCCAAGACCAAGGATTGAAAGAAGAGAAAAAAACTCTCTTAGCAGAAATACTATCAAACATCGCTTTGCGAGTCTTCATTATCGTGCTCATTCTATTCATAGCCTGGACCATTATCCAAGGAATAAGTGGCGTGGGAGGCTGGTTTGGAGGAAACGTAATGGATTGGTTCAACGAAGCCAGCATCAACCCAAAAGACGAAAGAGGGTTCACATATTTTCTCAGACTCCTACTCACAGCAGGCTTCATAGGAATAGTCATAACATTTCTTAGAAAAAAATCAGGAGGATCCCCATGAACAAAACAACCATTTTGGTCCTGAGCATCCTACTAGCACTCTTTGTACTCGCATCCGGCACAATCATAATCAAAGACGGAAGCGACATACTCCCAAATCTCGGCACACACATACTCAAACTTTTTCAAGAAGCCAGACTAAACCAAGAAAACAGCCACGGGTTCTCATCTTTCGCCCAACTCATCATCATCGCCGTTTTCGTGGGCTGGGCAATAAACCGATTCAAAAAATGGCGAAAAAATAAACCATAAATCAATCATTTACGAGGAGAAATAACTATGAACGAAAAACAAAAAAAGATAATAAAGCTCATCAAAGAACACGGTTCCAAAGAAGACCTGAAAGCAGAAAAAGAAGTATGCAAGGTCCTTTTACACATGATGGATCAAATAGGGGTCAAAACCTTAATCATGCTGGAAAAACCTCACAAAGAAATCAGCATGATGACAACCGGGATCAGCGAAGAAGCCTTCGCGAAGATTGTAGCCCGAGTGGTTACTGATTTTCCGAACATTCTCGAAGAATCATAGAAGAAATGAATGCAATTAAGGCAATCCAGTTACAAAAAGATGGAAACAATACATCGCCTCCGGAAGCGACAATACACTAAGAAAGGGTTGGCTGGCAGGCCGAATTGGAAGAATTCCTGTGAAATTAACCCAATCAGATAGCTGATATCTATTCCCTTATAGAGAGGGTTGAGGGGTAAACTGGAACCAGATTATAATAAGGAATGATGAGTCATGGAGGAATATCTGACCATAACTGAGCTAAGTGCCAGGATAAAATTCTCGAAACAAAGCCTGTACAACTTGATTCATAAAGGGACCTTTGTATTGGGGCGACATTACCTGAAGCCAACCCGCAAAAAGATCCTTTTTAAATGGTCAGAAATCCTGGTGTGGATGGGGGAGTCCTCAGCTCCAAATGAAAAGAACACCACCGAATCATTTGATGGTGGAAAGATCACAGAGACCTCCCTACGAAGTCAAGGGGACAACTACCGTAACCTTATAAACATTTAAGGGGAAAAGTGTTCCATTTAGGACCAATTCCTGTTAATCTGCTTTCAGGTGAAAATCAGTGGAAGGAGGTGGTCTATGAAAGGAGTGCAATAATGAATTATAGTGGTCAATCACAGACCAAGGCCATACCTTTTCCTCAATCGGTCAGTCGGGGTGGAAAATCCCGGAAATCTGGCTTGAACCGAAATAAAGAGGGATCGGTCCGAAAAGTCAACGGAAAAGTCTATGTTGATTTCAAGTATCTTGGGGAAAGAGTTCGAGAGCCCTCCGGGCTTGTCTGGAATGAGCAAAACGCCAAGACTGTCAGGGAACAGCTTGACTCAATCATCGTAGGCATAAGATCAGGATCTTTCAGATTTGCTGAAGTTTTCCCAAATAGCAAGAAACTGGAATATTTTCTTGAAAAAGAAATATTGCTACTTGGGGGTAAAAAGGCTCCTGAGCAAGTCCATTTTAAGGATTACGCTCGGATTTGGTATGATCTGCTCAAAGATTCAGGTCGAGTTTCTGAGCGAACACTTTTGGGCTACAGAAGGCACCTTGAATTGTATTTGATGCCATTTTTTGGGGAATTGGTCTTTGCAGATTTTAACAAGGGCGTTTTTGACAAGTTCATTTCCTGGGCGAAAAAACAACAGCTCAGGAAAAGGCCGATTAGCAATACAACCATCAACAAAATTTTTGTGCCTTTGAAGATGATATGTAAAGACGCTGCCATCGAATATGACTGGGGCAATAGCTACAATCCATTTTACGGTTTCAAGAAGCTACCCGAGAGTGACCCTTACGAAAAGATTTCACCTTTTTCTACGGGTGAGCAAGGAAGCCTGGTAGCTGAGCTTCCGGATCACTGGAAGCCCTACTTTCAGTTCGCTTTTCGTTCAGGCTTGAGGCAAGGGGAACAGATCGGTCTTAAACCCGGAGATATCGACTGGTCAAAAAGGTTAATACACATCCGCCGAGCCATAACTCTTGATGAGAATGGAAAGATCATAGAAGGGGAAACAAAGAACCGGTACAGCCGAAGGACCATAAAACTTAACCAGTCTATGCTTGCGCCCTTGAAGCTTCAGAAAAAAATTCACGAGCGTTTTGGATGTGAATATTTTTTCTGCACGTCGCAGGGTAAGCGAATACACCCGAGTAACCTTAGGCAACGCATTTGGATTCCTACGTTGAAAAAGGCGGGTTCTCAGATTCGGGAGATGAAACAAACCCGGCACAGTTTTGCTACGGTTGCTTTGAGTTGCGGGGAGAATCCGTTGTGGATTGCAAAAATCATGGGACACAGAAACACGGATATGATCATCAAGGTTTACAGCAGATATGTTGAAAATGAGGGCGGAGCATCTGATGGTGCTCGCCTTGATAAAGCATTTCAGGGAGCCAAAGGCAAGGATAAGTAAGAATGGGTAACAGGGGTTTATGGCAAAATTATGGCAAGAATCTTGCCAAAAACAAAAAAGGACTCAACCGAAACCGGCTAAGTCCCTGTTTTTGTTGGCGCGCCCAGCAGGATTCGAACCTGCGACCTACGGATTCGTAGTCCGTCACTCTATCCAGCTGAGCTATGGGCGCATTGGCAAAAAAAGCTATATATCAGAGATTGTTCAACCTGGCAACCATT
>Ga0233431_1000770_pt1 | contig 64558 bp, 54 predicted proteins | sample SI_118_April2016_FD_179867 | JGI IMG/M metagenome (GOLD analysis project Ga0233431, IMG submission 179867) | Seawater microbial communities from Saanich Inlet, British Columbia, Canada - SI_118_April2016_200_MG | ecosystem: Environmental > Aquatic > Marine > Inlet | place: Canada: British...
GGTTACTCAAGATCAACTTGATCGTGTGGCTTGGTTGCTTAATACTAGACCACGTAAACGACTGAACTGGCTGACGCCAGCTCAGATGCTAAAACAGTAGTGTTGCACTTAGGTTGTTAAGCTACAATACTAAGGCGTGTCAAGGTGGTTAAGTTCAATTTATATAGTGAATTTAGGTGTCTTTTTTGGTTGTTTAAATGTTTAGTTTGTTTAATCACTTGCTTCTTATGTGTTAATTAATAATCCTTAGTCTATGTTCACAGGTATTATTAAAAATCTTGGAAAAATTGAAGAAGTTGTTACGAAAAAGGATGGTGCTTATATAACTGTAGTATCCTCTGTGGCAACTAGCCTCATAGAAGGAGCAAGCCTAGCTGTTAATGGTGTTTGTTTAACTGTGCTATCAAATACTAAACATGCAGCAGTGTTTCGGTTGATGAATGAAACTTTGAAATGTACTAACATTGGGCAGTTACGAGCTGGTGATGTTGTTAACTTAGAGCAGCCCCTGACGGCAAGCCAACCAATAGACGGTCATTTTGTTCTTGGCCATGTTGATGGCATAGCAACTGTAACGAGTATCAAGATCGTGAAAATGGACAAAATATTCACTTTAAGGCCGCCAAAAAGCTTGTTGCGCTATTTGATTCCGAAAGGTTCTGTTGCTCTCGATGGTGTGAGTTTAACTGTAGTAGATGTTGCGGATGCTACTTTTACGGTCTCCATGATGCCCTATACTCTTAGCCATACATTATTTGGGCAAGTTAATGAGAGCTATGAAGTTAATTTAGAAGTCGATGTGCTTGGTAAGTATGTGGTTAGACTGCATGAACAGAATACAAAGAAATGACAAATATTTTTAAGAAGGGAGAGCGGCTTACTATTAAACAATTAATAGGAACAGTTGTAGCTGGAGACGGAAGAGGTATGAGCATTGGATTTCCTACAGCAAATTTGAAGTTAAATGAAGAAGCGGAAAAACCAACTGATGGTGTTTACGCTTGTTTGGTTCAGGTGTTGCCAGATGATGTTGTGTATCAGGCAATCCTTCATGTGGGTCCCAGGCCTACATTCAGAGGCGCTGAGGCTAGTGTAGAGGTGCATATATTAGATTTTAAACAGCGTACGTTATATGGTAGTGAGCTTAGAGCATTCTCGTTTTACTATATTCGTTCTAATGAAAAATTTTCGAGTTCTAAGGAATTAATCGATGCTATAACTCAAGATAGTGAAACAGCAAAAGAATTATTAAGTAATAAACTATGAAAAATAAATTGATAAACATATCTATCGTGGCAGCAGATTTTCATAAGGATCTAGCTGACCATATGATTAAAACAGCAGAGAAGGAACTATTAAAGCTAGGTGTTAATGTCGTTGGTGTTATCAGAGTTCCTGGTAGTTACGAGATTCCTTTAGCCGTTCAGCGAATTATTAAGAAGGGTAAGGCTGATGCTATTGTTGTTCTTGCTTATATAGAGAAAGGGCAGACTCTTCATGGTGAAGTGATGGGTCACGTTGTCCACGATGTTTTAGTTAGACTTCAGTTAGAACACGATACGCCAATGGGTTTGGGGATTATTGGCCCGGGTGCGACTAAAAGTCAGGCTGAGAAGAGAAAAACTAATGCAGCGAAGGCGGCTGTGCACGCTGCGTTGAGTTCGTACCAGATAAATTAGTGGTACAATGGGCGTAATGATTTTCAGTATTTCCAAGAGGAAAACATCCCCATTTTTAATTTCCTGTAGCTTTGTTTGTTTATTGGTTTTTGGCGCATGTTATGCGTTCCCCTCTTTTGCTCAAACGCCTTTGTCTATTTCTGGTGTTGAGGAATTATTAGGTTTTGACGAAGAAGGGTTAGGCGATGAGGATGTAACAATTGATTTAGAAGCAGAAGCTCTTCCGACGGTGAATAAGTTTGGTTATTTATGGGAAAGGTTTCGTGGTGCAGCTATTACTGTATTTACGTTAAATGCTGAAAAAAAAGCTGCTCAATATAGGGTGCGCTTACATAGTCTTGATCGTAAGATGGAAGCTTGTAGTGAACTTGGCGATGAAGAGTGTTTAGAAAAGGTGGAAGAGCGTATGCATAAAATGAGTGACCGTACGGAGAAATATATATCTAAGCGTGAAGAGTTGAAGGAAAAGTTTCTTGCTAGGTTTCAAGAATGGCGTTTGAAGCGAGAAAGTCGGATAGAGGTTCTTGAGGAAAAAGCTTCTCAGAACAAAGAAGATAAGGTAGAACTTTTAGAAAAACGCATTAATAAACGTTCTGAGGCGATAACTAGTCGAAAAGCTTGGAAAAAAGAACTCCAGACAATTATGAAAGCTGAGCGCAATAAACTACAGGTAGATATTGAGAAAAACCAGGAAGAGTTGATTAAATTGAGAAGCGAAAACGTAAAAAGTAAGCTTGATCAGGCGAGAGAAAAAATACAGATGCGTCAGGATAATTTAGATACTGAAAATAATCTGTAACGTTGTTGATTTACGGGGTAGAGCAATAAAATATTTAATATTAATGATTGCTAGATCTTTGGAGGTCTCGTGCTAGTAACCATTCTACTGGCGCATAGTCATCGGTAAATATGACATCAGATAATACTTCGTCGTCTTTTAGGGGGATAAGATGCTCGTTTAGAGTAGATAGTACTCCCTCCTCTTTTATTTTTGGTAAATCAATAGATGAGTCTATGGCTTGATCAGTATTAAATCCAATGGCTGCTAAGTTTTGTAATTCGGGAGAGTCTGGGTCTACTGCAGCAAAAAATAGGCTATTAGGAAAGGCCTGTTTCCAGGTTGCTATTTGAGTTTTTGCGTACGTTTGTTCAGAAACATGTATGTTGCCAATTAGATTGGCTATTAATACCCCGTCTTTGCTAAGTCTTTGTTTTGCTAATTCAAGAAATTCTATTGTTGTTAAATGCGCTGGTACGCTCCATCCACGATAAGCGTCGAGATATATTAAGTCATATTCTTGAGTAGAGCTGTGTAAATAACGACGACCATCTTCTACGATTTCGTGTAGTCTTTCGTCCTTTGGTACATTGAAATATTTATGACTTATATCGAAGAGAGCAGGTTCTATCTCTACTACTTCGACTTCTGTTTCAGGACTATTTTCTATTATTAATCGTGGTATTGTCATTGCTCCTCCGCCAATAACCAAAGCTCGGTCTATAGAGGGTCTGACTAATTTGTAGAGTTCGTAGTAGTTATTGAAAGCAAAAGCTGTTTCTCTGTTTGAAGTGTATATAGCACTTTCAAGGGTCGCGTCTTGCATTAGTATTCTTGCCGGACTCCCGTTGTATTCCGTATCAATTATTTGTATACGGTCATATTTGCCATCTTTTGAAAAAATTACCTTTTCAGGCGTTGTGGCTTCTCGAGATAACCAGACAGAAAAAATAATAAGCATTAATACGATCATGAGTTTTGGTGCTTTTCCCTTTTTTGCCCAAAGGCTATTTAGGCCCAATAAGCCCAATGTTATTAATATTAGAGCTATACCGGTAATGATATTTTTGATACCAAAAGTGGGTATTAGGTAGAAGCCTGCGAGGAAGGTTCCTAATAGGCTACCGATAGTACCCCAGAAGAAAACATTTCCTGATATTTTTCCTACACCTTCATCTGATCTTCGTTTGTGCTGCAAGGTAACAATGTATGGCGAAACTGTCCCGAGTAAAAAGGCTGGTAGAAAAAATAATAATATACTAAAGACAGGTGGTCCGACTGTCATGGATAGTAGGTATCCACCTATTGGCAGGATGTATAAATTAATGATCTGTAGTCCAAAAACGCTAAAGCCGCTTATTAGTATCGTGTTGAATAGAATTTTCTCATTTGGTGCTTTGTCTGCTATGCGACCTCCTATGTAATACCCGGCACTTAGAGCAGCTAGCACGACGCCTATGACGCTTGAGATCGTGAATATTGTAGTGCCAAAATATGGGGTTAAAATTCTCGTTGCTAGAACTTCAATAACTAAAACACATGCTCCAGTGATAAAGACAATTCCATAAAGTGAGTTGTTGTAAATGAATGTGTTTTTCATGATTTTATTGGTTATGTATTTTTTTTATCACGAAAAACAATATTTACCTATTAATAATATTGATTGTATTTTTTGCGTTATGAGCGGGTGAGCGGAATCGAACCGCCGTTTCTACCTTGGCAAGGTAATGTAATAACCACTATACGACACCCGCATGCTACTAATTATACTGACTTTATAAAGTACTGGAATGCATAGGCTTACTAATAAGCAAGATATACGTGGTGCCGCGGGTCAGAATTGAACTGACGACACCTTCGGCTTCAGCGAAGTGCTCTACCACTGAGCTACCGCGGCATGTTATTTAATTATGGTTCTGAGAGTACGCAATAAATAGCAAATAATCAATAATGACTTAGAGATAAAAAAACCCGGTCGTAGATTTGAGCACGACAAGGTCAAATAGTGATATGGGAGGAGAATAGCTAAAACGTTGATTATTGACTCTTTTCTCGCGGTTGATGGTCTACCCAGAAGCCAAACTTCACATCACCTACCCTATGGAACTGTGGTTGCCATCTTTTAATAACAAGTTGTGGATTATTATCCTCAAACTCGTTTAATGCCGCGAGAACTAAATCGGCGAAAAAGACTTCAGTGCCGTCGCAATTGAGTTCAACGAAACTGTGATTCCTGTTCGTTATCACCTTGATAATGTAAGATTTATCCATCACTGATATCACTGATTCGAAAGGGTCTTCCGGTGGCTTGGTGCTCTCTGTTTCCTTTGAACGTAAGGTTTCCCCGCAAACTACAAGTAAGCACAAAATAATAGCAATTCGCAGCACAAATTTTCCTCGATTTTCAATGATGCGCCCATACATAACGCTCTCCTTGGGAAAAGAACCAGATTTTTATTACTACAAGAACATCTAGTAGCTATTTATATATATGACTTGAGAGTTGTTTCGTCAACTCATCCTTCTTTGAAGCATTAATCCAATGTAATTTCGCCTTGAACAAGCGCTTCTTTTTTCTTTCGATTCCAACGTTTTACTTCAATCTCAAGTTTTGTGGCCACTGATCGATTGGGCAGGGATTCAGAGGTGTACAGGAGGATGAAAGGCCCTTGAGCTCTTGCTATACGAGAACCTTTTCCCTTGTTATGGTCTTTAATGCGTCTGGTTGGATCAGTTGTAATACCAGTGTAGTAGATACCAGTGCGAGCTTGAGCTATATACAAGAACCATGACATGCATTCAGTGTACTATTGGTAGGTTTTTATTTAAAACATCCCACTGGAAGTAGGATGTATTGATGAGTGGGCGGTGCAGGATTCGAACCTGCGACCTTTCGGATGTAAGCCGAGTGCTCTACCACTGAGCTAACCGCCCTGAAAACATAGAGATTATATTATCAGATAACACAGTTATTGCCACTCTATCTGTGTAATAGCTGCATTTATGTGAAATAAGTGCTCAGGGCGGGACTCGAACCCGCACGGGATAAAATCCCACAGGCCCTCAACCTGTTGTGTATACCGATTCCACCACCTGAGCGTATTTCTCAATTGAGCTCATTCCACGTAAGAAAGAGAGTACTACGAACTGCTAATTCACTCAATATATTAAATTGTTGCTGGTCTATAACTCTTATGAACAATATATTTGATCAAGCTTTGTTGCTGCGATAGCAATTAGTTTTATGGTAGATACTTATAATGGAATTGCTTGTTCTTTCTTACTTAGTTCTTTATTTTCTTGGTTATTGTTGTCTACCTCTTTTCCCTCATCAATTAACTTTAGGACTTTGATAATTTTTTGCCAGTCCGCTTTTAATACAGGCCTCAAGTCTCCTCGATACAGTGCTGCTGCTGGATGATACATCGGTATCACTACTTGATTGTGGCTATTTCGTTTAGGCTGTCCGTGTACTTGAGATATAGTTAGACCTTCTCCTAGTAGATAGGCCATAGAGTACCGTCCTAGGGTTACAATTAGCTTTGGCTCTATTATCTCGATCTGTTTATCCAGCCAGGGTGTATATTCTGCAAGTTCTTGTGGCATAGGATCTCTGTTGTCTGGGGGTCTATGCTTTATAAGGTTGGCAATAAAAACATCTTCCCTAGTCCAGCCAATGCTTTTTATTAATTCCGTTAAGAATTTTCCGGCTGCACCGACGAATGGTTTCCCTTGTTCATCTTCAGCTTTTCCAGGAGCTTCGCCTATGAATAATACTTCTGCGTTTGGGTTGCCTTCACCAGGAACAGCATTGGTGGCCATTTGTCCTAGTGACATTTTTTTTCTCCCCCACTCTTTATTGAGTACATCTAATTTTTCTTGTTGAGTCATATTTAAAAGTGTAATTTTAGTTATTTTATTTTTCTCCACTTCTTTAGTAAAGCTAAGTCTTTTTCGATATATTCGTCATGTTTGGTTTCTAAGATAAAGTTAACATTTTGTAGGTATTTATGAGCAAGTAAGGCTTTGAAGCCATTGATTCCAACTTTTCCTTTTCCTATGTGCTCATGTCTATCTTTGCGCTCTCCAAGGTCTACTTTCGAATCATTCATATGTACTAGCTTTAAACGTTCTTTTCCTAGATGTTTGTGGAATTCTTTCATTGTTTTATCTACTGCATCGGTTGTTCTGATGTCATAGCCTGTTGCTAACATGTGAGCAGTGTCTAAACATGTATGTATATTTCTTTTTGCCAGTTTTTTAATAATGTATGCTAGATCCTCAAAAGAATTACCAATAACAGCTCCTGCTCCAGCAGATATCTCCAGAAGTAGTTGAGCACCACCTTTAGGACTGTCTTTATACACGGTTTTTAATCCCTCTATGGTTTGTTTTAAGGCTCCGTTTGGTATGTGGTCACTATTTGCACCAGACCAGTCTTTAGCGCTTCCTAGGTGGGTTATTACGTAGCTCACGCCTAACTGAGTAGCTCGTTCGAGCTCTTCTGTTATTATTCTTTCGGTGTTTTTTGCAATGGATTTATTTAACGCAGCGAAGTTAATATAGTATGGCGTATGAATATAGCTCTCCATTTTGTATTCATGACATTTTTCTTTAAATGATTGTTCTATTTCTTTTGTGATCTTGGAGGCTGTGCCTCCTCGTGGGCTTCTGGAAAAAAATTGAAAACACTCTGCACCAAGTTTCTTTGCTCTTTCTGGTGCGTTAGCAGCACCACCAGAGGCGCTTACATGTAGCCCTACTTTTTGTTTATGCATGTTTTTAATTCCCCCTAAGTATATAGGATCTATTTTACTTCTTTATACCTTTCAGGCACATTTTGTAGTCTTCACAATTACTGATTCCTTGTTCTTCGCATTTACTTTTTACAAAATTACAGAACTGAAGATTAATGTTTAGTTCAGGTTCAGCTGTTTCAAATTCAATCGCATATTCTATTTCAGCAACCGCTGACAGCTCCTCAGGTATATCTGGAGATAGCGCAGTGTCGATTTCATTGGTTCCGTTATTGTTTTGTCTTTGATCGCTTAGCCAAGTTCTAGCCCCTACACCAATTAATGTTGCAAATAATAGTAGGATTATTAGAAGGAGCAGTGTTTTTATTGTGTTGTTCATAGAAGTGTAAATTACTTTTTATATGATACTAGTCTCCGCGTGGCATTTGAGGTCTGGTTATCTTCCAGAAACGCATAACCTCTCGCAATCTTTGTTCTGTTCCAATTGCATCTCGTCTATTGGGGCTTGCAGCAACGCGAGGAGCGTAATAAGACCAGATATCCCATATGACAAATTGTCTGCCTAATTCTTCTCGTGTGATCTGATTTATCTTAGGTAATAAGTGTAAACCCCGAGTGTTTGAACCCTTTATTGATCCTTTACCGGTGGATGCTTTTATTGTTTTCAAGTTTGGGTCCGTGCTAAGTGCCCAGGCATCAATAAGAAAGCTAGGCTTGTTAACACCTTGGTTGTCTATCAATCTGAAGCCCACTTTACTGCCCTTGAAACCGCGTAGTAATCCAGCTCTATGTAAGCGGTATTTATTATCTCCTTTATCTAAGGTTATAATTTTCCAAGCTTTATTATTTATATATACAGCTACTTTTACAGGTTTTGGCGTGCTGTGTTTAGCCATAATGAATAGCCAATAGTCGTTTTTAGGGACTTTTAAGCTTTTTGAAAGTGTATCTGATTTACTGCCCAGCTTAACGGCAACTCTACCAGAGCCATTTATAACACCTGCAGTATTACCGGTTATTGCATGTCCTCTCTCTGGGGCGAATGCAAAAGTCTTCGCTGGAACTGAGGCGGTGTGACCGCCACCACTGGTATCTCCACCATCACCGCCACCACCACCGTTACCTCCACCACCACCGTTACCTCCACCATCACCTCCACCACCGTTACCTGGGCTATTATCTTCCACTACAATAGTAATGAGTTCGCTTGCAGCTAATAGTTCGGCTGAAGCACCTAATTCGTTATCTTGTGCGTTTATGTTAAACGAATATTCTCCTGGAGATGCGTTTTCGGGTATTGTAATTTTAACTGTTTTTTGAAGAGAGGTGTCTCTAGCAACCTGAGTTGTTAAGAATTGTCGTAATTGTGGCACCGCCATGATAACTACTAGTGTAACTAGCGTGAGCAGACTTATTAAGATATATACATTTGTTTTACTCATCTTTTATTCTATTACACTAATAAAAATGTCTTTGGTCATTGTAAATAGTAGTCTACCAACGCTAATAATGTTGGTCTTCACTTCAAATGGGATTTCAATGGTGTCTCCGGGACGAACGTTGTAACGTGTTTGCCCAGGGATGATTATCTCGGCGTACTTAGTAACTACATTAAATGTTATTTCATCAAAGGCGTTCAAATGATCATCGTCGGCTGTAAGGCGTAAGACGTATTCACCTGGGGTGCTAAATAGGGCGGTTGTAGATGCTGACAAGACATCACTAATATTGGCTTGAGCTGGACCACTAACCTGACTCCATTGAACAACGGTTTCTCCGGGATCCTCAGGAATACCATCATCCTCAATCGTGCCGGCTAATTCTACTTCTTCATTTAGCAGAACAGTAGCATCTTCGCCTGCTTCCACTAAGGGCGCACTATTAACTTCAACTGTTAGTTCATCGGCTGCAAAAAATTCATCATCGGACGCAGAGAGCCTTAGTATGTAATTTCCGGGTTGAGTGAATTGAGCAGTTGTGTTTGCGGCAGTAGCGTTATCAAATGTGACTACACCAGGACCTGATACCATTATCCATTGCGTAAAGACGCTTCCTGGAGGGATAGGTAAGCCATCATCAGTTGCGGTTCCGCTTAAGCTAACTTCGTCCGTAATAGCTATTATTTGATCTGGGCCAGCGTCAACAACGGGTGCTGTGTTAGAAACTTCTATTGTAATATTTACAGTTACGGTCTCAGATTGCCCCTTACCGTCAGTAGCAAAGTATGTGAAAGAGTCATACCAGGGGGCAGATTGTTTGCATGGTCCTATGTTGCAGTTGGGGTTATCACAAGTAGTCGAAGTAGTTAGTTGTCCGTTTTCAAAGTAGCAAGCATCATCATTTGGTTCATAAATATATGAAAACGAGCCATCTCTCTTTAATATTAAAGTCCCGAGCTGTGCATTATCTACTAGCTCAGCTTCAAGTACATCATCATTAGCATCGGTATCGTTTGTAAGCACACCAGGGTTTCTAATTGCTAGTAGCTGTCCTCTTTGCACATTGTAAGATTCTCCTATCGCTACTGGGATTGTGTTAACGATTATTCTAACTTCATCGTAGGCAGTCAATTCTCCGTCGTTCGCCATAAGCCGTAAGGTGTATAACCCTGCTTCACTAAATTCTACCGATGTTACAGCTGAACTACTGGAGCCAAAAACTACTTGTCCGGATCCACTTACTTTTGTCCAAAGCATCTGTAATGTTCCTTCTATTGGTTCTCCGTCATCTGATACACTTCCTGCCAGCGTTGTGCTATTAGGAAGATTGATGACTTGATCGTCCCCTGCATTCACTTGTGGAGCTGTATTGAGCACGTTCACGTTAATAGTGACGGTGGTTTCTTCGGACAGGCTTTTACCATCTGAAGCTTTATAGGTGAAACTGTCCACGCCTCTTAACGAAGCTCCAGAGGTATATGAAAACGATCCATTTGCATTCAATGACAGAGTGCTTCCGTCAGCCTCTCTAACACTACTCACTAATTGTGCTTCTAATAGATCACTATCTGCGTCTGTATCGTTTTCCAGAATACCAATAGCATCAATTATTAGTTCTTCTCCCTGTAAAATGTCATATGTGTCGGCTAGCGCTACAGGGATGGTATTAATTGTAATGATTACATCGTCGCTGACTACAATCTCACCGTCGCTTGCTGTTAAGCGTAGTGTGTAGACTCCAGCAGCACTGAATGTTGCGTTTGTGCTTGCTATATTAATATTATCAAAGGTTACGTCGCCGGGTCCGGTCACTTCACTCCATAATATAGAAAGACTTCCTGGTGGCTCAGGTAGTCCGTCGTCGGTTGCGCTGCCATTCAGGATAACGGTGTCTGGAAAGTTTACGTCTTGATCGGTACCTGCAGATACGATTGGTGACTCATTATGTTGTTCAACAACAAATTCAATCACGGCATATTCGGATTTCGAGTTGTTATCCCAAGCTTTGTACTGTGCTTGGTCTGTGCCATAAAAACCATCTCTTGGTTGATATGAGAAGGAACCGTCTTGCTTTAGGTCCAAGGTACCATCTTGGGGTTGAACTACATCAACAACTGTTAAGGTGTCATCATCAGCATCTGTATCATTTGTGAGTACTCCAGGCGTGTTTACTGACAATGATTCATCTTGCATGACTGGATAAGAGTCATTTATTGCTATTGGTGCTCTATTTGCGGCTAAGACTACAATCGTTACATCGTCGCTTGTTGATAGCTCTCCGTCATTTGCTGTTGCGCGCAGTACATATTCGCCAACAGTACTGAATGTTGCAGTAGTATTAGCATTATCTGTCGGGTTGAATGTTACATCTCCTATGCCTGATACTTTATTCCATAGTACGGTAATGGAGGAAGGCTGTGGTAAGCCATCATCAGAAACGGTAGCAACTATATCAACATTATCTACTGGAAGTTGAATTTCCATATCTTCACCTATGTTAATGACGGGAGCTGTATTAGCAGATAAGATATTAACCGAAACGTTATCAATAACAATGTTTGGTAATAATTCGTAACCATCAGTCTCGCTGATAGCATTTCCAAATAAATTACCGCTAGATTTATTAGCTGTACTTATTGTTGTTTGGCCTTCTCCAATCGCTCTGAAGGTAAATAAGCCGAGATTACCAGTGCCACCGTTACTGTTTGTCAGGCTGAAACCGCCAGCTCTAACTTGGCTAGAGCTATTAATAGTGGTCAAGCCTCTAGTATCCGCGATGAATGTTGAAAAATCACCAGTCTGTTGATCTATTAATTCTAGCTTAGTGTTGTCGAATTCAAGGTATTGAGCCCAGTTGGCAAATGGGTCTGCGTCAATCACCCTAACATTTACAACAAAGGTGTCATTTATTGCCAGAAGTGATTTATCTGCTATTAAAGATAGATCTGGAGCGGGAGGAGCAGGTTCTGCTGTTATTGAGATATCATCAAATGAGCTTGCTTTACCGTCATCTGCGGTTAGCCTCAAAACGTAAGCACCAGGTGCCGAAAAGGAAACAATTGTTTCTAGGGTCGTTGTGTCTTCAAAAGTAGTAATGCCGGGTCCTGATTGCATGCTCCATTCTACTGTGGTCTCTCCGGGGACCATTGGTAGCCCATCGTCTTCCATGGTTCCTGCAAGCGTTGCTTCCAGTGGCATTCTTACGGTTAAATCATCTCCCGCAAAAACAGCAGGTGCAATATTAGCAGCTGTAACAATGACAGTTACTGGGTCGCTTGTGAAGGCGTCCTCTCCGCTTGTTGCCGTAAAATCGACTGTATGTTCACCTATTAGATTGTTATAGTTTGGTACTGTGAACGTGAAGTCCTTTTGTATCTCGTTTTCAGGTGTGATAATTTGAGTCCTCATGTACTGTGTCATCATTCCTCCCGCAACAAGCACTAATATCAAGCCAGAGGCAACTATAAGACCAATAGCTACTTCCCCCCCACTAGACGTATTGTTAGTTCGATAATATAAGTTATGGATAACTTTTTTGATGCTTTTGCAGCTGAGTTTAGTGAATTTATTTTTTAGTAGATTCATAATGCAAATGCTCAATTAAATAACGCGTTACCAAAAACCTGTGTCGAGCTAGTAATGAAGTCAAATATTATACCGGCTAGATTGTAATTACTCGACTTTACGACAACAGGTACGGATACGTCCTCTCCTAGTTCAACGTAAAGTCTGTCTGGTGTAACAAGATAGACATCAGGTACTGGATCTACAGTTATGGTAACGTCATCTGAGGATTCTAGTTCACTATCGGTTGCTGATAGTCGGAGAGTATAGGTTCCTTCTTGAGAGAATGATGTCACTGTACTTTCTGTAGTTGCGTCTTCAAATGTTACTGTGCCGGGCCCTGTAACCTTAGTCCAATTTATTGTTGTTTCTCCTGGTGGTTCAGGTAATGCATCATCAACTACTGAACCTTCTAGGGTTACTGTATTTGGCAGTCTTATTGTTTGATCGTTTCCAGCTGATACTGTTGGAGCGGTGTTTGCAGGCCAAATATTGATTGAAATTGTTCCTACGGATAATGTTGGAACAAATTCTACTCCTGTTATATCGCTAAACACAGCCCCGAACGGGTTGTTTGCAGACTTATTCTCTGTATATATTTCTACTACTGATGGTATATTGGAACCCTCAGGAAAATTAGACATTGCTTTGAAAGTGAAGATTCCTAGTGTGCCACTACCACCCTCATTGTTAGATAGGCTGAAACCTCCAGCCCTAACTTCGCTAGAAGAATTAATTGAAAGTAAGCTACGTGAGTCGGGTACAAAGGTTGTGAATGAACCACCAGATTGGTTTTCCAGAGCTAGAGCGTTATCATTGCTTGCAAAGCTAAGCCATGTTTGCCAGCTGGAAAACTGTGCTGCTTCCGCTAACTCAACCGTTACAGTCACCGTGTCACCAACGGTGATATTTTCTTTGTCTGCAATCAAAGTGATATTTGTATCACCTTCCTGAGCAAATGCTCTAATAACGATAGACAGATCTGTATTATTGACTGCTTCATCACCATTAATATCGGCTCGTATGTCTATATCAGGATCAGCTGTTGTTTTTCCAAAGTTTGTTGTAATAATTTGTAGGTCGTTGATGTTAACAACTCCGTCGCCGTTGACGTCCCCAGGTGATCCGGCTGCCAGTGCTTGATTTTGAACACAAAAGACTGTGAGGCACATTGCTACTATCACGGAAACATATACTCTTTTTTTACTTGTTCTGAGTAGGGTTGAATTCATACAAAAATAGCTTTATGTATGAATTCTACTATAAAAATGCTCTTTAATCACGTGCAGAAAACTAATAGATGTCGCTATGTGAGCAAAAATTTAAATTTGCGTGGGATGTTTTAAAAAGAATCACGCCAACGGGCGTGATTCTTTAATTGAACGGTGTTTTTTTTGGTTCTAGCTAAGTTATCTTGCTAGGGCGTCTGTTCTGGTTTCTCTGATTACATTTACTTTAACATCTCCTGGGTATGTCATTTCTTGTTCGACTCTTTTAGCGATATCTTGTGCTAATTTTATAGCTTGTAGATCATCGATAGCTTCAGGCTTAACAAATACTCGAATCTCTCGTCCTGCGTAAATAGCATAGGCTTTTTCTACTCCTTCAAAGCTTGAGGCAACGTTTTCAAGTTCCTCCATCCTCTTTATATACTGCGCAGCTGTATCACGTCTTGCCCCGGGTCTAGACGCTGAAATAGCGTCAGCTACTTGGACAATAATTGATTCAATAGTATCAAACGGATAATCTCCATGATGAGCTGAAGCTGCTCTAATGACTTTTTCATCAATGCCAAACTTTTTCATAATCTTTTCACCGATCTCAACGTGATTACCTTCTACTTCGTGATCAATGGCTTTTCCAATATCATGCAGTAGCGTTGCTTTTTTGGTTATATTTACGTCTGCTCCAAGCTCTTCTGCAAGCATTGTGGCAATATGGGCAGCTTCCCAGCTATGTTTTAGTATGTTTTGTCTGTAACTAGTACGATATTTTAACCGGCCAATTAATTGTATTAATTGTTCTGGCAAATCCATGACGCCAAGGTCATAAACTACAGCTTCTCCTGCCTCTTTAGTGTCATCGTTAATTTGTTTTTTAGATTCTTCCACCACTTCTTCTATTCTACCTGGATGAATTCGTCCGTCAGTTAAAAGTTTTTCTAGCGCTGTTTTTGCTACTTGTCTTCGAACCGGTGAGAACCCAGAAATCATAATTGAATTTGGTGTTTCGTCGATTACTACTTCGCAACCTGTTAGTCTTTCTAGATGTTGAATGTTTCGGCCCTCTTTACCAATAACACGTCCAATTAAGCTTTCGTCTTCCACGTGAACATGTGTAGTGGTCGTCTCTGAAACGTGAGAAGCTGCATACCTTTGAATAATATTAGCTAATATATTGCGTGCTTCTTCGTCTAGTTGCTTCTGACCTTCTTTTTCCATTTTTCTAATTTTTCTTACAATCTCTTTAGAGGTTCTCTCTTCAGCGAGTTGCATTACTCGTATTTGGGCTTTATCTGGAGTTAGGCCAGATATTTCCGCTAGTTTGCTTTCTTCCTCTGCTTTTAATTCACTAAGGGTTTGTTTTTCTTTAGCTAGATTTTTTTGTGTACTTTTTATAGATGTTTCCTTGTCTTCAATTTCGGTAACTTTATTTGCCAAGGATTCTTCTCTGTCAGCTACTCTTTTTTCTAAAGAAAGTAGTTGATCGCGTCGTCGATCTAGGTCATGTTCAGCATCGGTTTTTATTTTCTTAGCTTCACTTTCAGCTGTCTCTTTTAGTTTAGCGACTTTCCTTTTGGCATCTTCTAATTTACCTTCTAGCTTTTTCTCGAGAGACTGGGCAGATTTAACGCTAAACTGCTTGCGAAGCAAGTATCCTGCTCCCACGCTTAAGCCAGCCGTTATTAATAGGGTTGTTACCAGCATTATAGTTGTCATAAAAATTACTCCTTCTGCCACGTTTTTAATATCGTGGACGGTTTAACAATTAAGGTGTGGCTTCTTGGAAATATCACATTTCCTACGCGCTCTTGTTCCTGTGTTTTTGTTGTCTTTTGGTGCTGAGTGAGGTGAAGATCAAGTGCAAGGAGGAGTTTGTGTAATACTTGTTAAGTAGCAGAATATTTATTTACTGCCGTTAAAACCACGTCCAAATTTAACTTTGGAGCAGAGAAACTCTTATTTATAGTATTACTTTTGTCCGCCCTTAGTAAAAAAACTAGCTTTTTATACTTTCCAGCACCTGTTTTTTATTAGCTTTTGAGGTGTTTTTAGGTGTTTGGCTAACAATTTCATCAATAAGTCCATACTCTTTTGCTTCGTCTGCAGACATATAGTAATCCCGATCGGAATCTTTTTCCACCTTTTTTACTGGCTGACCTGTATGTAGAGCCAATATTTTGTTTAATCTCTCTTTTATTCTTAAAATATGATTAGCATTTATCTCTATATCCGACGCTTGTCCTTCTGCTCCACCCATTACTTGGTGAATCATTACTTCTGCATTAGGAAGGATTAAACGCTTTCCCTGAGCTCCACCAGCTAGTAACGTTGCTGCCATGCTTGCTGCTACGCCGACACAAATTGTAGATACGTCGGGTTGAATAAATTGCATAGTGTCATAAATAGCCATGCCGGATGTTACTGAGCCACCAGGTGAATTTACGTACAACCTAATGTCTTTTTTTGGATCTTCGTGTTCCAAGAAGATTAACTGGGCGATAATAACATTAGCCATCTCGTCTGATACGGGCCCGCTTAAGAAGATGATTCTTTCTTTGAGTAGGCGTGAGTAAATATCAAAAGCTCGTTCCCCAAACTGTGATTTTTCTAATACCGTTGGAATTAAATAGCTCATATGTTTTTGTAATAATTAATATTTATCTTTTAAATATATCATTCAACGCCCAATACTCTAATAGTTTGTTGGATTCGTGATAGCAAAGCTTGTATAGAATTAGCAATTAAGTTTATAGCGAGCTAACAATTGTGAGGATGATAACGAAAAAAATTAATCCTAATCCCAAACCAATACTCCAGATAGTAATGGGGGCAGTAAGAATATTGCTTCTCTCTTTAGGTCTTTCAAGGGTTTGGTCGTCATTCGTAGAGGGCAATGGGTATTTGGTAGATGTATTGTCAGGAGATGGAGTGCGTAAGTCTTCCATACGTTTACTTTTAGAAAGAGGTTTACGATGGCGTAAATCAAAACGAGATGGCGGCGGGGCTGTCATTAGATCGTCTTGCATAGTATGGACGCTGTGTGTTTTAGATGCGTGTCTACCTTTTTTATTTTTATTGGCGGTCATGTATTTATTATAGGTCGGATTTGCAAAATCAGACATATTTCATGTGCCTACTTTTTACGTGCAAAGGCGTAAAAAGTTTCTTGACTTGAATTTTACTACTGAGGTGGTTGTGGTCCTTTGAATGGGCCAGCTGGTTTTGCTGGACGATCGCTATGGTCGTTGGTCTCTTTTGGTTTGTTGTCTGTGCTGGTTGAGCTGTTAGGTGATAAAGCGTCTTTGTGAGAAAGATTTATACGTCCCATTTTGTCAATTTCGATTACAACAACTGGGATAATGTCTCCAACTTTGACTATATCATTGATGTTTTCAACACGTTCATCTCTGAATTGAGAAATATGAACCATGCCTTCAGAGCCTGGTACTAGCTCAACAAATGCACCAAAGTCCATAATTTTGACAACTTTTCCTGTCTCAAATCTTTCTCCTGCTTGAATTTCACGAGTCATATTGCTAACCCACTCTTTAGCCTTAGTCATTGCTTCAGCTTCGTTAGAGGTGATTGATACGATCCCCTCGTCTGAGATATCTATCTCAACACCAGTTTCCTCAATGATTTCGTTGATGTATTTACCTTTTGGACCTATAAGATCACCAATTTTTTCAACATCAATTTTGATTGTTTCAATACGAGGAGCGTATGGGCTCATGTCGTCACGAGGTTTGTCTATAACAGAGTTCATTTCGTCTAGTATGTGTAAGCGAGCTTTTTTGGCTTGGTCTAAGGCTTGGGAGAGTATATCGCGTGTTAATCCTGTTACCTTGATGTCCATCTGAATAGCTGTAATACCGTCCTTGGTGCCAGCTACCTTGAAGTCCATGTCACCTTTTTCGTCTTCGATTCCGACGATATCGGTTAGGACTTTGAAGTTCGTAATTACTCCTTCTTCGTCTTGATCTGTTACTAGGCCCATTGCAATTCCAGCAACAGCTTTTTTGATTGGTACACCAGCATCCATAAGAGCTAGTGATGATCCGCAGGCAGATGCCATTGAAGAAGATCCGTGAGATTCTAGTACCTCAGAGACTAGCAACATGGTGTATGGCCAGTCTTCCTCTGATGGTAGTACGGGTAGTAGAGCTCGTTCGGCAAGAGCGCCATGACCAATTTCACGTCTACCGGGGCCACGATTCGGTCTGTTTTCACCAACTGAAAAGGCTGGGAAGTTGTAATAATGAATATATCTTTTCTTAGCTTCTGTTTCCATTGAGTCCAACATTAAGACATCAGATGGTCCACCAAGGGTTAAGGCGGTTAATATTTGTGTTTCTCCGCGTTGAAAGAGTCCAGTACCGTGTGTGCGTGGAAGTAGACCAGCTTTGACGTAAATATCTCTAACCTCATCTAGTTTGCGTCCGTCTGCTCGCCATTCATTGGCTAGTATTTGTTCGCGGAAGTATTCGGCGTGAAGATTATGAACAACATTATGAATCTCTCCGTCTGATACTTGCTCCTTCTCTGTGCCACTTAGTTGTTCAACAACTTTATTGAATGCATCCTTTTCAGCTTGTCCAATAGTTGCTTTATCTTTTCCTTTCTTTAATCCATCAACTAATGTTTCTTTGGCCAGTTCTTTTATTCTAGTAACTAGATCAGGGCTAGGTGTTTTCATTAAGACTGGCTCAATTGCTTCTTTGCCTGATTTTTTCTTTAGTTTTGCTAATGTTGGCGTCATTTTTGCCAAGGCATTGCTAGCCTCCTCAAGAGCGTCTAATATAGTTTCTTCCGATACTTCATGGGCACCAGCTTCTATCATGGTTGTTCTGTCGCCAGTACCAACAATAAGTAGATCTAGCGTACTGACTTCCATTTCCTGCACAGTTGGGTTGACTACAAGCTTTCCATCGACTTGGCCAATTCTAACGCCAGCTAACGGTCCTTCCCATGGCACATCAGAAATCATTAGGGCAGCGGAGGCTGCTAAGACAGCTGGTATGTCCGGATTATTCTCACCGTCATAAGAAAGAACAGTAAGTACAATCTGAACATCATTAATCATGTTCTCTGGGAATAAGGGGCGAATCGATCGATCGATTAATCGAGCGTTTAGTGTTGCTTCTTCCGTAGGGCGCCCTTCTCTTTTGATGTAGCGACTACCTTTTATTTTACCAGCGGCATAGAACTTTTCTTCATAGTCCACTAATAACGGCATCCAGTCAGCGTCAGGTGACATGGGTTTTTTAATATTCGCTGTGCCAAGAACTACTGTTTCTCCGTATTGAACTAATACAGATCCACCAGCTTGCTTAGCTAATTCTCCTGTGGTTAAACAAAATTTTTGTCCACCGATTTGAGTAGTGCAAGTTTGCACTATATTGGGTTTTTTACTCATAAGTGTTTTGAGTCTGCTTTCCTGTCGTATTGGTTATCTTCAGATTGGTGAGGCAACTTTCTTGAAGTTGCGGCATTAACCTAAAGACTACCTTATTGTCAGCAGTTGGCAGACGATTTAAATAATAAATGAACGGTTAATTAATATATATTAAAATAATAGCCAAACGCTATTAAGTCAACGGACTTTAGTGAATAATCTTTGGAGAATTTTTTGGAGAATCTTTTCTTTTTCCTGAAATAAGGTACTGACGAGTGTTTTCTGACATGTCGATGAAGCTGTCTAGGGCTTCAATAAGGGCGCTGGAAGTGCTTTTGCGAAAACTAATTCCTTCTACACGTAAGCCTTTTTCCTGAGCAAAACTGACAAGTGGAATAAAGTCTCCATCACCGCAAACTAAGACTGCAACATCAATTTTTGGTTCTAGGCGTAAAATGTCCATAGCAATACCGACGTCCCAATCACCCTTTTTGTGTCCCCCAATAAATTGTTGGAGTGGTTTAGTCTTTACTTCAAATCCTTGTTTTGTGAGTGCTTCATGGAATTCTCCCTCATGAGCCTCTTCCGTTGTGATGCCATAAGCAATAGCCCTAACTAAAGGACGATCTTGTTTTGCAGTTTGTAGTATTTTTTTAAAATTAACTTTCTTGTTGTATAGAGCGCGTGCCGAATAGTACATGTTTTGAATGTCCACAAAAACGCCTACACGTTGTTGGCTAAATTGTCCGTGTGTTGTCATCTCTTAATTTTTTGTATGTAGCGATTAAGTCGCTTTAATGCCCATTTTTCTGGTAATGGACTTGTATCGTTTCTCGTCTTGGTTCTTTAGGTAGGAAAGCAGACGTTTGCGTTTACTTACCATGCCTAGTAGCCCTCGACGACTATGGTTGTCTTTACGATTTTTTTTCAGATGTTTTGATAGTTCCTCTATTTTTTCCGTAAATATAGCAATTTGAACTTCTGGTGAACCAGTGTCTCCTTTGTGACGTTTATGCTTGGTGATTATTTTATCTTTACGTTGGTTTACTTTACTCATATTTATAGGATCTCAATATTGCTGTTAGGCAGGTGTAGAGAATTATCAATGAATTAATTTAGTATATACTTTATATAAAGAATTATACGTGTGAACAGTACGGCACACAATAACGTAAATTGGAATAAAAGGCAAACCTGAAAGTATTATTATATAGAAGTCGTAAGTAATTGTTGTTGATTACTCTATGTATGAGGTTGTGAAGATTATAGTAAGCAAAAAATCTAGCGATGTACGTGATATTTTATTAGATTGATATACAGTTGAAGTATGGTGAATTTAGTTCAAAAGTATCATATAGATTTTCTTGAGGATCTAGAGATAGGACAGGGTCGTTCGGGGAAAACGGTGGAGAATTATGATAGGTATTTAAGGCGATTCTATTCGCAGCAGAACATAAAGCGGCTCTCTGATATTACGTCTGAATCTGTGCGTCAGTTTCGAAGATATTTAAATGAGGTGGCTCCGCATGGAGGTGAGGTAGGTGTGAGCTTAGCTACAGCTAATTACCACTTGATTGCACTGAGGCAATTTTTAAAATATCTCACAAAGAGAGATATTGTTGCCCTCTCCCCCGATAAAGTGGGGTTAGCAAAAGTGGGTGAGCGAGATATTGATGTTTTATATCCCGAGGAAATTGATGCGTTGATTGCGAGTGCAAAGTTAGGGGTTGCGGATGAGGAGAGCGGTTTGAATTTGTCTGTTCTTAGAGACTCGGCAATGCTTGAGGTGTTGTATTCAACTGGAATGAGGGTGGCTGAGCTTGTTAGTTTGAATAGGGATGATTTAAAGGGGCGAGGAGATGGAGTCTTGGAGTCTGGGGATGATATTCGTAATGAGTTAGCGGTTAGAGGAAAAGGGAGTAAAGTGAGAGTCGTTTTTTTATCTAGTTCAACGCGCGTGGCGGTGGCTCAGTATTTGAAGGAGCGAAATGATATGGATCCAGCTTTATTTATTAGGCATAGTCCAAATTCAAAGAATAGTGATGATATGAGGCTCACAACGCGGAGTGTGCAGCGAATGATTAAAAAATACGCTGTTATGGCTGGGTTAACGAAGAAGATAACTCCACATACGCTTAGGCATTCGTTCGCGACGGATTTATTGACCAATGGAGCTGATGTCAGGCAAGTTCAACAATTATTAGGGCACTCTTCAATAACGACTACGCAGGTTTATACTCATTTAACGGACATACATCTAAAGGACGTTCATACGCGTTTCCACAGAAAAAAGAAGTTGTAATACCTGTTGTTGCAGTCTTGCTGGTGTGTCTTGACATAAAGCTATTGCTGTATGTTAAGAATGAGGGTAGTGTGATGGAGCTTGTTTGTTCTTTTTTAAAATCTCAGCCTCATGTAGAGGAAATTAGCATCATGAAAAGCACAGCTGACGTGTATGAATTCTTGTGTAAGTCTTTAGGTCTTAAGGGTGGAAATAACGGAAACAGTGCATTGAACGGCTTCATCGTCTTGAATATGACTAAATCGGTACCACGAGAAAAGTTTGTTGATTTGCTTGAAACTTTTTTACAGTGTGACGTTGAGCTTCCGGAGCCAGACTCTTCTTGGATATATTTTGTATCAAGAACACCGCGTCGTGAGACGATTGGAGGAGGATGTATGGTTCAGGAGGGAAATAAGCTTACTTTGTGTCTTTCGGAGGTTTAGATTTTAAACTTTTCCGTGAGGCATTTTTTTATTGCAGTAGGTCGAGGTTGCAAGGGAGGTCTTGGTTGTGTTCTGCGTGCAATAGCTGTAACCCGGGTTTTGTGTAGGCAAATAGAGTTCCTTCGCCGTATATTATTCCAAATCTTACAAATAAGTCTTTTAGTACAACTTGAGTTAAGGCTGTAGGTAGAGATTGAAAGCGCACTAATGATAGAAGTGCTGTTTGTGGTGGTTGTTGGTCGAGCAATCCTTCTTGCTGCCATGGTGACTGGAAAGATTCTAAAACTTCTTTGTTCCATTGTCTGATATCTATAGATAGATCAGGCTCCTTGTCTTGGCTCACACCCCAAAGTAGGGGGAGGTACTCTTGAACTATTCTCATGAAGTCTCCCCATACACCTGCATAATCTGACCAGTCGATATGATAAGTGTCAGCGTGCCATAGAAGATAATATTGTTGAACGGTTGGTAGCTCCAGGAAGCGAGCATAGCGGGATTTTACTATTACTAGTTGGTTTTTGTAACGGCGAACTAAGCGTAGCGATTGCAGAGAATTACGAAGTCTGTGCAGGGGTAGATATTGCCATTCGCTCTCTGATTGAATGGCTGGTTGATTGTGTAGGCTGGGAAGTTGAGTAGCAAGATAATACACGTCACTTGGTGAGACGAGCCATTCTTTATTCTCTTGTATCATGTTTAGAGGTTTGTTCTGGATGATATTTAAGAATTCGAGAGCTTCGTTAAGGGCATTGGTATGGGATATATCGTTGGCTGCGATTGGTAAGTCTAATAATTCAGAAACGTGGGGATGATGAATTACCCAAATGTCTTTTACTATTTTATGCCATTTAACTTTTAGGGCGTGTGATGGTGACGGCATGGATTCAAGTAATGTCCGTAGGGCTGTTTCGGGATCAGGGGCTTCTGTAATTAACTTGGTTAGCGATGAAGGGTTAACAGCTTTTGGTGTATCACTGAGTGTGCATAGGGCCTCAAGATTGCTTTTTTGATTGGTAGATATGTGTTGCATGTCTGTATTAAGAATATCACGAGAAAATAAGAAAAGGTAAAGGGTATAAACGTGGTATTTTTTATTCCTGGAGAAAAAGAAAAAACGCCGAGTGTTAAACATTCGGCGTTTGTGTTTTTTGATGTGTACTAGTTTGAAGCGGAGTCTATAGTCCTGTTCCCCACTTAATTAACACATAAGCACCTAGAGCTATCCAGGTAAGCACGAGAGCGTTTTTCCACTTGGGGTCGACGAGAGTGCTGGCTAGTTCTTCGACTGCTTCTTTTTCTCTATTGAGGTCTTTTGCTAGAGCGTACATAGCAATAAGCTTTGATACTACTGCGGGTAAGTCCCTTGTTTTGTTGGACATCTTAAGTAGTTGAGCAGCTTTTTTAAGAGCTCTAACTATTGTTTTAAGTTTTTTTGGTACTTCCTTTCTTGCGGCTGTAATTTGTCGTTCCATTTCATTGCGTTGTTCTTGAAGGGCTGTTTTTGAGTCGATGTCAGTGATGTAGCCTTGGCGATACTCTTTAGCTAGAGTTGCGTTGATCCTTTGATCTAATAACTCCAGAGTTTGTATGTTCATTGTTGAAGGATCTGGAATACGCGATGTATTTTGTTGCGGGAGTCGGGCTAGTCCGTCAACACAACGTCGTACGAGAGAATCTCGTTTTGTCGATAATTTTTCACCCTTTTCTGCTACTGGAGGAGTGTCGTCCGGCTGTTTATCTTTTTGATCGTTCGTGTTTGGGTCCTGATCGTCTTTCTGAGGGGGTGTTTCTTTTTGATTGCTGTTAGCACCAGAGGTGTCTTCGTATCCTGGAACAACGCTAAGTACCTTACCTAGGTTGAATACTGGTGCCTTCTTGCTGATGGGAGCTTTTTGTTCTGGTGTACCTGGGTTTTCGTCCGGTGGCTTTTCGATAAGCGGTTTTGCTCGGGTAGCTTGTTTAAAAAGTTTATTGAGGCGTTTTTTTTGAGCTCTGAGATCCTTAATGTCTTCATTAGACGAAAGGAGCTCTTCGTGACAAATTTCTAGATCGGTCAAGTCAGTGCTTAGGTTGGCAATGGCGTCCATAATACTGTTTTTTTCAGTTTCTATTGTTTTAGGCATTTCATGTCTCCAGAGGGGTGAGGAGAAGTATTGTTTAGTTGTGAAAGATCTGTCCTGTAACAGTTTATGTACACATAATAATTAGGTCTTGTCAAGTTTACATAACTGTGCTATGGTGTCGAGTTATGAAAATATTATTTATTGGTCAAAAAGGAATACCTTGTAAGCACCAGGAGGATAAAGCGGGACGAGAGAGACGCGTAGAGGCTTTATCTACGTTGTTGGCTGCTAAAGGTCACAGTGTATATGTGACTGCAACTAAACCTTACGTTTCTAAAAACTTAACAAAATATAATGGTGTTAAATTGGTTCACCATGCTTCGTTTCTTTCAGATAGACCGGGCGGACTATTGTATGATTTATTGTCTGTATTGACTATTTGGAGTAAAAAACCGGATGTAGTTCATTTTCAGGGTTGGCGAGCTGTCGTGTTGGCGCCGTTAGCTGTTGTGTTGCGACCGGAGATTACATATATTTGGACGATTGATTCTTGGCCAGAAAAGAGATTAGCGGCAATGAGACAGGTTACAAGATGGGTTGAGGGTTTGTTTGATGCAATAACAGTTCCTACGCGAGAGTTGCAGCATGGTATGTTGTACAACTTTAATGTACGAGTGAGTTATGTGCCGGATGGGTATGCAGTAAGTGAGATACCTTCCTTGCCTTTGAAGTATTTTGGAATAAGAGCTAACGGATATACTTTAACAACGGCCACAGCTGCTGCAGATATACGTATGGTGGCTAAGTCTTACAAGAAGGCTGGTGGACGACGTAAAATGGTTGTTATGGCGGAAGAAAAAGGGCCTCTTAAGCGTTTGGGACGAGAGTATGGTTTTTTACATTTTGTTGGTGACTTAAAAGGAAGACCTTTATATTCAATTATTAATGAAGCAGGCTTAGTCGTTTTGGCAGGTAGCAATAATACCTTAAACACTGTTTTGCAAATCATGGACGATGGAAAGGCAGTGGTCGCTACTAGTGATGTTGGTTATCAGGAAGTGTTGGGAGTTAGTGCGCCGATAGCTAAAAAAGGCGATGTAGAGGGTTTGGCTCAGCTTATTTCACCGTTAATGAAAGATGAGAAGGCTAGATTAACGTCTGGTCGGAAAGCAAAGAAAAGAGCACAAGCACATTTTACTTGGCAGCGTATTTTGCCTGAGTATATTGAGCTTTATCATTACCCCCTGTTGCGGGCTGTACCTATGGATTCAGCTGTTCCGAGGTGGGTAGCTAAAGAAGCGTAGGGAATGAAGCGATAAGGGTGGCTATGTTTAATAAGTTTGCGTAATATAAACGATACGCGGATGTGGCGGAATTGGTATACGCGCATGGTTTAGGACCATGTGGGGAAACCCTTGGAGGTTCGAGTCCTCTCATCCGCACAATTTGCACAGTGTTGCTTAAAACTATCTTTAGAGCTGTGTTGCGATAAAAGCTTGACATATAGGTGTTTAATATATATAGTAGGTTGTTACTGTATTGATGGTTTAGGGCTGTCTAGACGGCTCATTGACAACAAGAAAGAAGGAGAAAGTTATGTCGACTGTGAGTATCCTGTTGATTGTGATTGGCGTTGGTATCGGTTTGATTCTGGCAATTCTCTTGCCGTTGGTCGTGTACCAGTCTTTGTATAAGATTGGGGCTGACGAAAAAGTAGTTTTCTACTTTTGGGGGTCATATAGTCATGTTTATGTTAATGAAACTTATTATGAACTAATGTGGCTAGCTAATAGCGATGTCAGTGGCAAGGTGGATGATGCTGATTCGGATAGTGTCAGGGTTGGATGGTGGCAAGGAGGTTTGTGTTTTGGTCTGTGGCCTTTTTATCTAGGTTACAAGGTTCCAACTGACCAGTTTGATGTGCCTATTCATGCTTCTCAGGCCTATACATCATCAGAAGAGAAAGGTTATCCGAGGGTACGAATAGAGATTGATGCTACATTGCAATTTCGTTTGTCAGACAACCTTAGGTTCTTGGGATTGGGTTTTCCTTTGTTTCGTCAGGATCTGGATGATTATTTGTTAAAGACAAGGAGGGATTTAACAAATTCTGATGTGATAGTTATGGAGAACGGAGGAGAGGCTGGTAAGGAGCATAAGGTGAAAAGAATTGCGCTATTGTTTTATCGCGTAATTAACAGACCGATGCTGGAAGCTGTTAGAACGGCTGCCACAGCTTTCACTTTCTCTACTACTCCGAGTGAGAGTGGGTCAGCCGGTAAGAGTAAGAGTAAGAGTAAGAGTAAGAGTAAGAGTAAGAGTAGTAGTAAGAGTAAGAGTAGTAGTAAGAGTAGTAGTATGGATATTGTGTCTAATAGGCAGGCTTTTGAAGACAAGGTTATGGAAATTCTTGCAGATGGTAGTGATACAATCTTTCGTCAAGCAAGATTGCTGAAAAAAAACGGTAAACCCGGCAAGTCGTTGTTGGTATGTAATTATGTTGGTGAAGACGTGCAGCTGTCACCGAAAAGAGATAGTGATTCAGAGGCACTCAAGGCTATTGATCTGGGCTTTATTGGAGAGCAGGAGGGAAAGCGATTGCAGGTTACGGAAAGATTGCGACGCCTTGGGGAGGCACAGGGTATTGAGGAACTCGCTAACCGTCTTGGATTAACAAACGATAAGCAAAGAGCTTATTTGCTGGATGTGCTTCGAGAGCGTGAGGGAAGTATAAACCTTTCGTCTGTGGATCTAACCGACACAAAAGATATACTAGCTGCTCTTCAAGATAAGCTTGATAGTGGCACACCATAAGGAGAAGAACATGACAGTGATTGAGATTGTGTTGATGGGTGTGGCGGGGTTCGTAGTTCTTGTGTTGTTAGGGATTATTGTCTTTTTTGCGTTTTATTTTTTGAGACGCAGAAGAGTTCAAGAACCTGAGCAATCTCAAGATCAAGAACCTAAGCAACAAATGACACCGATTAGTATCGGTAGTAAAGTGTTGATAGCGATTGAGCTTATGGTATTTCTGATGGTGCTGTTCCTTCTGGTGAACCTTGGTTCCTGCACGTGGAAAACTTTTAAATGGAGTTTGAGTGCTGGGCAAGGTGCTAGTTCACATATACAGCAGGAAATATTAAGTGGTTTGAGTGAAGAGATTGAAACTGGAGAGTTGCTTAAGATTGAAAATGAAAAAAAGGCTGCAATCGAAGAGCAACGGAAAAAGATTGATCCGATACAGGACAGTGTAAAGCGTTGGCTCGCTAGAGCTTATGCAAAGCATGAGGGGTGGGAAGATGTGCATAAGGATTTGGAAGGATCTCATGATGGGACCCAACAAGTGTGCGTTTTTCCAGTAATTTCTTATGTGGGAGTGCACTTACCCCCTATCGAGTTAGCGCTTGCCCCAGCTGGTACACGGCTTTTCCCAAGAGACGATAAGCTTATATCGTCTGGTCGAAGTCTATTGGTGAGGTATCTTAAAAAAGATTATGTCACGCGAGGAGCTATTTTTCCAATGTGTGTTCCGGAAGACTGTATCTATTCGCCAATCTTGTTGCTCACGACTAGTGACTCAAATAAGGTTAAGGCGACTGGATCAAAGTGTAAGCTCACTATTAATTTCTCTGATGAAAAAACAGCACGATTAGATGAAAGTACTAGATTGTGCTTGGAGAAATCTTTTTGGACTGACTACGATCGACCGGTGAAGGTAATGGATTTACCTACTGCGATTGATGGTGTCCCTGTTTACTGGGATTTGGTAGTACGTTGTTACCCGGCACCAATGTCTGATCTAACTTCGCGTATTGGGAGATGGATGCCAGGAGTTAAGCTAGAGAGAGAGTATATGTACGGTAGTTCCCCTAGTTTGCAGATTAGGGAATCTGAAGATCTTAGTGATGATGCGATTTGGATTGATGATGATGAGCATTTACTGAGAAAGGGAGTTTTCGCAACTTCTACTGAAGAGATGAGACCAAGAGTAAAAGATTGGCGATATCTCAAGGGACTTGATCCAACGGTAGAATGGAAAGGAGGAAATCAACTATATGTTGAGGTTAAAAAGGTTCCGGATCGTAGCGCAGAAGGAGAAGCTGCGAGCAGTGTTATGGTTCGAGTGATCTTAAGGGTTCGGACGTGGGTTCGAGCAGTATAGTGTTCTTTAATTAGGTATATAGCCCCAACGAAATTCATAGAATTTCATTGGGGCTTTTTTTTATGTTATGCAGGTGTGATTAATATGTTAAAAATGGCAGCGGCAAGACTTATGAAAAAAAGCATAATTATTAGAGTAAGGATTATTTGTTTTTGAGAATTTTGTTTCTTGTCATCACCGACGTTACGTCCGTGCAGTATGCCCATGCGGAGTAGCAGCAAAGCTACTAAGGAGGAAATTATTAGTAGGGATGCGTTTATTACTAGTAGTAAATCAAATGGGATGTAGAGCATTCTATTATGATAATACAAAAAGCACTCGATCTAAAAAGAATCGAGCGCTTTATCAAAATACATCTACAGATTACGGTATTGCTGTGATTATGAAGTTGATGATTACTGCTGATAGAGCAATAACGATCACACCAATTACAGCATATATAACTGTATTCTTGGCTGCAGCAACGGCGTCTTCATCACCTTGAGCAGTTATATAACGTACTCCACCAATGATTACAAAGACAGCGGCAACTACTGCTGCTAGGGTTAGCAGAGCATTAACAATGTTAGTGATAGCTCCGATTAGAGTTCCACTTGATGTCCCTGTGAAAGGTGTTAATGTGCTGAATCCAGCTGCAAGTGTTACTGTGGGTATCACTAGCAGTCCCAGTACTGTTAACGTTAATAAACGTTTTTTTGGCATATTTACCACCTCCTTCTATGTAATGTTAAACATTATTGTATGAAATAATATTAGCATGAATATTAAGTAAGTGCTATGTATCGTTGCATGTGTCTAGTTGGTTTTTTATATTAAGCCTTGGTTGGTGTTAGGGAAAGAAAGATTGTAACAAGTAAGGTAGCTAAAACTGAGAATAATGATGGTAAGAACAATTAGTCTTGTAAAAAAAAGTGCTTTAGCTTGTTTTTGTGGGGAGCGGAGGAACGAAAAGTCAAAGTGTTTAGTTGAATGAAGTAAGAATAAGGGAAATAATATATCCCAAGTAAAAATGATTGGATATAGATAGCGTAGCGTCTTAAAACCTGACCCGAAGAGTATGGACATGACTAATCCGGTGATCAAGATAAGGGTGATTAAAAAAGGACGAGAGACTGGTGGTTTGTATGATGGCAAAAAAAGCAAAATACTTATGAATGTTATTGCAATAGGGGTTATTGGTGAGTAATAAATAAGCAGAGCTGGAGTGTAGGCAACGACTTGTATGCCAACATGAACTACGTGAGTTGCTGTGCGTAGGATGATCGTACTCATATATTCAATGGGGATTAACCATAGAAAAGGATTGAGTATGAAGGCGGTAAATAGAGCAATAAGGATTGTGAGTATAACTTTTTTTACATTTATATAAGCTGAAATAAACGAAAACAGTGGAGCGGCTATTATTACTGTTATAGGCAGGCGAGTAGCAAGACCAAGGCCGGTGGCAGCTGCGAAGGAGATTAAATAGTATTTTAGTGTAGGTTTGTTTCTGTTTTCATATATAGATAGTGCTAGCAAGAACATCAGAGCGGTGGCGGTGGCAATAATGACATTTATTGGTGAGCCGTAAAAATATAAAGGGTGAATGCTGAGAATGATGCCGGTTGAAATATACCAAGGGCTTTTGGGGCGAAGTTTAAAGCAAACAAGAGTGGTAGTGGCAATTAAAAAAGCGTTGAGAAGGGCAACTGTATTGATAAGGCTTTTCTGGGGGTCAGCGCCAAGCCTATAAAAAATAGCCGCGGGGAGAATAATTGATGTTCCTGGGTGTGCGCCATATCTAAATTTGTCGTCACTGTCTTTGAAATCAATGTGAACAGGAGCTCTAAGGATGTCGTCTGATAGATTTTGAAGCCGTTGTACCCACAGGTCGTTATCACCTAAATATATTGCTTGGTAATAGCTTGTTTGGATAATAAATGCGACTAGGAAAGTCGCAAAGAATATGACTAGTTTCGATTTCATTTGTTTGGCCTACTTGATTCCTGTGCGACCGGTATAATCAATGCGGTGCAGAAGGATAGGTGAAGCGATTGCAGAAAAATATTCGTCGACTGCTTTTTTTGCGCCGGTAAAATGACCATAGTCATCTAGAATTAGAACTCCTTTATCTGATAATATGGGATAAAGGTGCTCTAGTTCATGTCGGGTTGATTCATACCAGTCCGTGTCTAGCCGAAGAAGTGCCATTTGCTTAGGAGCGATAGTCGGTATTGTGTCTTCTACCTTACCCTCAACAAATACGAGGTTATCATGTGGAAAATTGGTTTTTTTCATATTATTTCTGACTTCAGATAATGAAGCATAAGCGTACTCATTGTGGGTTTCTTTTTGTTTTGATTTCCATACTTTTGTGGCGAGCCTTCCATCCGATATGCGTTTATCGTAACCAGTAGGTTTTGTCATGCCAGTAAAGGTGTCATACAAATATATTTTACGATTAGTAATGTTTAACTTATTAAGAATTAGGGCTATTAACATTGTGCTCCCCCCTCGCCACACGCCACACTCAACAAAATCTCCGGGGATGTTTGCTTTTATGCAATACAGTGTTGATTGGTACAATGAATACATTCTTTCTAGTGATGTCATCGTGTATGGTCGACAACGATTGTATAAAGATTCGAATTCGACATCCATCTCTTTAGGAAACCCTTGATGGAGTGTAATAGATTTGCGGTGCCCAGTGATGATAAAATTCAACCCTACTGCTTTTGCTGATGTTTGAATGAATTGTCTAATTTTAGTTAGGTCGTGCATTATTATTTATTTTTTGAAATAACTATGCCCCACTCATATCCCATTCTTTCTGGTAGGAAGTTATCAAGTTCAGAAATAGCTAGAAAAAAAGGATTAAGGATTCTTAGGATAGGCAATAATTTTTCATGACGAGTAAAATCATTTTGGCTGGCTGGTGATAGTGATAAGTTATAACCAGTCGTTTGTTGGCGATATTTGTTTTTGGCGATATAAGCAGCATTATATGATAATTCTATGAGTTCAGTAAAGAATTTTGAGAATCTTGTACTGTGACTAACTAATAAGTTTGCTTGTTGGAATAATTTATTGAGTTCTTGAGTAGAAAAACCGTCCGTGGTGTGTCCGTGTTCTGCCGCGCTAATTTTGAATACTTTTTCGGCTATATATCTCATGGAGTAGAAGCGGTTGTTGTCGGCTGGAGTGGTTATTATGGCTTTGCCTCCAGGTTTCAAGAGGTAGTGAACTTTTTTTAAAAATTCATGAGGATTATCTACGTGTTCTATGACATCTAAAGCAGTAATAACATCAAAACTGCTCGGTTCAAGGATAGGATCTTCAATGTTAACCTTAAGGACTTTTCCTTGAACGATTCGTTGAGTTTGTTCGGCTGCCTTAGCGTTAGTTTCAGTAAATATCCAAGTGCCACCTAGCTGTTCTTGTTGGTAACTAATAGTTCCAACACCGCTTCCAATATCTAAGCACTTTGATGTTGGTTTAATGATGGTTTTTAGTTTAGGTTTGAGCCATTTCCACTTTGCTTTTTTTCGGATACTGACATTAAATACTTTTATTTGCCATGGTGTTTGTATCTGTTTGTAAGCTGAGATTATGCGTTTTGCAACATTGTCCCATGAATATTTAGCCACAGCTGTTGCTCGTGCTGTTTTGGCCAAGTAATTTTGTTTGTTTTTATCTTTTAATAGTAGATTGATAGCGTTGGCTAATCCCTGATAATCTTTTTCTGGGTTTGTGTAGACACCTAGATCACCAAGAATATCTCTGTTTACGACTGTGTCGAAGGCAACTGTTGGTAGTCCTGCTGCCATGTAGTTATAAATTTTTCCGTTGGCTTCAGTTTGAGTGCGCTTAGGAGCAACTGCAATGTCACCAAGAGTTAAATAACGAGGTGCGTCTTCGTATCGTATTCGTCCCGTGATGCGTGTGCGATCTAGGATGCCAAGTTCTCGAGCTCGTTTTTTATATTTATGTTCGTTAGGGTATCCCATTAGTAATAAATATATATCGGGGTGCTTGGTTTGAATAATGCTAAAAGCTTTTAGCAGCGTATCAATACCTTTGTGCGTTGTAAGCCCCCCCAAATACACAATAATTGTTTTGTCTTGAGGTAGATTAAGTTTTTTGAGAAGTGTTGTATCTTTTTTTTGGGGTTGAAAAGTATGTGTGTTGACGCCGTCAAAGGCCATGGTAATTTTATCAGGGTCTACTTTAAATTGTTCTATTAGTTCACGACGCATCTCTGTTGATTGAGCTAAAATGATGTTTGGTAGGTGATCAATCTTTTTTTCAATAAATATCCATATTTTTTGAAGTATTTTGGGTTTTGCTAAGATGAAATCGTTAGCAAGAAGTTCACCTGTAAGACTGCCTTGGCAATCAAAGACAAGCGGTATATTAAAGACGCGACTAATTACCCAACCAATCAAGCAACCTTCGTGTAGGTGGCCGTGAATGATGTCAGGTTTGAAATTCCAGGTGGCTTTAAAGGTCGTGTAAAAGAGGAAGATATCTATATAGAATTTATGCCAGCTTGGTCCAATAGATTCCTTTTTGTACCAGGGAAAGCGCGGTGTTCTTTTAGTGGTAATGCCAGGTAAATCTCTGCCGATACCATAAGTAGTTAATAACACGTCTTTATGTTGTCGTTTCAGGGCCCATGCTTGTTCAGCTATGTGTGTATGGCAACCACGATCAGCGAAGAAAGGAGTGGGAGCGATAATTAATATACGGGTGTTGTCCATAGTAATAACATCGTAGGGCTTAAAGTTGAAAGCGTAAAATGATAACAAAATCTCCGTGTTAAAAAACAACGGAGATTTGAAGTAGTATCTAATTTGCAGATTACGGTATTGCTGTGATTACGAAGTTGATGATTACTGCTGATAGAGCAATAACGATCACACCAATTACGGCATATATAACTGTATTCTTGGCTGCTTCAACGGCGTCTTCATCACCTTGAGCGGTTACGTAGCGTACGCCACCAATGATTACAAAGACGGCAGCAACTACTGCTGCTAGAGTTAGCAAAGCATTCACAATGTTAGTGATAGCTTCGATTAGAGTTCCACTTGATGTCCCTGTGAAAGGTGTCACTGTGGAGAACCCTGCTGAGGCTGCTAGTGCAATTGTCGGTGCTACTAGTAACCCTAATATTGTTAATGTTAACAAATGTTTTTTTTGCATAATTTATTACACCTCCTTCATTTATAATGTTTATAATATTACTTAGTTAGTTTATGGGGCTGCGGCTCCTGGGGCTACACTCCCTATGATGAGATTAATAATTACCCCCGATAATATAATGACGATAATACCTATTACTGCGTATAATATTGTGTTACGTGCTGTAACCTGTGCATCTTCGTCTCCTTGAGAGACGATGTATCTAACACCACCAATAATAACAAAGATTACGGCGATTACTCCAGCGAACACTAGCAGTGCATTTACCACGTTTTCGATAGCGACTGTTAGTGTTATTCCTTTGGCGGTGCCTGTAAAAGGGTCTACGGTCTGTAAACCATCAGCTAATGTTATTAGCGGAGTGGCTACTATGCTAGTGGCTATAAGTAATAGTAATAATTTTTTATGTTTCATTATATATTATTTAGAAGATTGCTTAGTTAGTTTATGGGGCTGCGGCTCCTGGGGCTACACTCCCTATGATGAGATTAATAATTACCCCCGATAATATAATGACGATAATACCTATTACTGCGTATAATATTGTGTTACGTGCTGTAACCTGTGCATCTTCGTCTCCTTGAGAGACGATGTATCTAACACCACCAATAATAACAAAGATTACGGCGATTACTCCAGCGAACACTAGCAGTGCATTTACCACGTTTTCGATAGCGACTGTTAGTGTTATTCCTTTGGCGGTGCCTGTAAAAGGGTCTACGGTCTGTAAACCATCAGCTAATGTTATTAGCGGAGTGGCTACTATGCTAGTGGCTATAAGTAATAGTAATAATTTTTTATGTTTCATTATATGGGTCATTATACATTAGTAATTTGCAATAATGAAGTTAACAAGGATGCCTGAGACTATAATTATGAATAAACCAATAAGAGCGTATAGTATTTGCATTTTAGCGCGAGTGGTTTTTTCTTGATCTCCCTGTGACATGAAATACATGACCCCGCCGAGAATGACATAGGCAGTAGCTGCTATGCTTGCTAGGCCTAGGAATGCATTAATAATACCTCTGATGCTACCCATAATGGCAGAGGCATCTTGAATCGTGACTGCAGTTATTATTATTTCAGCCAGACCGGCAATAACTAAACCAATTATTGCGTACAGTATTTGTTTTTTAGCTGTGGAGACTGCTTGTTCGTCACCTTGAGAGCTGATGTAGTTGTAGCCACCAATAACAATATAGATGGTGGCGATAAAGCCCATAAGACCAAGAACAGCAGAAAGATATGGTCTGATTAAATTGGTTACAGCTAGGATTGTAATCGTTGGCGTCATAGATGGTGCGAAGCTGACTATGCCAATTATTAAGAATGCACTTGATGCTAGTATTAGGCCAAGTATTGAATAGAGAGCCTGGGTTTTGGCCTTTTGTGTTTTTTCTGGGTCTCCCAGTGAGGTTATATATTGGATACCTGCTATAACTAAAAATATAACTGATAGGGTTTGTATTAGTACAATGATAAGGAGTGTTAGGTCTACTACGAAAGGTAAAAGGGTGCCTACAAAAGTTTCGGTACCGTCGCACATTACCCCGGGTAGACCACAGGGATCGGTTCCTGTGTTTATGGCTGTTACTTGGGCGAAAACAGGAAAAACGAGTAAAGCAAGAGTGATGACGGAGGTAACAAATAGTACGGTTCTACGAATACTGGTCATGATAAAAAACTATTATGTATTTAGAGGTTAATTATGGAGTTAGATTAATTATTGCGTTAACGATCCAAGCGGCAAGCCCGACAACAAATATGCCTAATACTGAGTAGACAATACCGGTTTTAGCTTGTCGTATTTTGTCATCTTCACCCCGAGATATGATGTACATAATTCCGTTGTAAACGAGAGCAGCAGCAGCAACAATAGCTAGAAAAGCTAAGACAACATTGATACCAGCCCACATATAGGAAACTATATCGCTGGGGGCGTCGTTGCCTGTGCACTTGATGCCCCAAGTCGTACAGTTGCCACCTGGAATTTTTGCAACACCGGCCCAGGTTGTATTAACTAGACTGAATAATGAAATGATGACTGAAGAGAGGAGGGTGGTTTTTTTAAAATATTTTAATGTCATAGTGATGTTAAAAGCCAATTACGATGTTGACGATAGCAGCAGATATCATAATTACGACAATGCCTACGGTAGCATATATGAGTATTCTTTTGCCACGTTGTATTTTTTCGTCATTGCCACCTGATGCTAGGTAAGTGAAACCACCATAGATAAAGGCTGCGATAGCAGCAATTGAAGTAAATGAAAGTACGAAGGAGATGATGTTAATTAATTTAATTCCGAGAATGCTCAGGTCATAAACCTTGTCTGTAGCTATAGCATCTGTGATGTCGACAATTAGGCCGGCGATTAAGGCAACAAATAAGCCTATAAGAGCTGCAAAGATAGTCTGTTTAGCTTTACCTGTTTTCTGTTCATCACCAACGGAGGTAATATACATAAAGCCACCAATAATTATTAGCAGTGTTGCTACAGCGGCTAGGAATGCTTGAAGGAAGATTATAATGTTTCTAATTATTGTTTCGAAAGTAACAGACGTGTGTGGGATCGTAGATGGAACAGGTGTGCCTAGCCAACCGTAAATTAGCATTATTATAACTACTCTAATTAAGACGATAATCAATCCTATGATTGAGAATGCTATTATTCTTTTTGCTTGAGCCGCTCTTTGTTCGTTGCCTGCAGAGATGACATATAGGGTGCCACCGATAACGATACCTAAGACTGAGATAATACCTATCATACCAACGAGATAGTCGGTGATGTTTAAGATAAGGCCAGTCAAAGTTAAATTTGATAGGCCACCATCTGATGGGTCTCTACCCCAATTGATAGCACCAACTAATCCCTGATCAAAAATGCCTCCTGACCCTCCTATTACTGCTGCATCAATGGTTACTGGAAGAGTTAGATACAGCAAACTGAACGTCGTTGAAATTAGAATTATTTTAGTAAAAGATTTCATGATTTTAAAGACTAGGGGGTTAGATACGTACCTAGACCCAAAATAGCTCTGATTTGGAATAAGACGAAGGCTGCCATGCCTACAATTATTAAGCCGGCTATGGACCAAAATATTATCTCTTTTCCTCTTTTGAGGTCTTGCTCACTTCTCATGCCACCAACAACTAGCATGACGCCGCCATATACTATGCCAAGTAAAGCAAGTAGCCCCATAATGCCTAAGAGGAATTTGAGTATGTTTTCGATTAAAGTAGAAAAAGTAAAGTACGCAGGTAGGGGGTTCTGGAAGGTTGCTGCGATAGCAACTGATGGTAGGAATGCAAGTGTGACGCAAGATAATAATATTCTTTTTTGAATGGTGGTCATTTTGTCTGAGATACGTTTCATGAGCTAGATCAGTTTATATATTCGTGTTTTGTATTCCGCCTTGGGTTTGTTCGGCTTCTGCATCGAATTCGGGTTGTATTTGATTAATTTGTGCTTGTGCTCGACCCAAGCTGTTGCTTATAGTGGCGGCTCCAGTTACAACATTGTCGATCATGGTATTTATTATAGCATCAATTGCTACAATATCACCTCGAGGCCAACTAACTGCTGTCAAAGCTTGTTCAGCAAATACTCCTAGAGTTGGATTGCGACTTAAGCTTGCAACGCCATCTCTTCTGGCAGGAGGAATGGATTGATTCTTAATTATAGCCATAGAATTTTGAGCGTTTGTTAGATGGCGTAAGAATTGCCAAGCAACTGATGGCGCCGTGGATCTATTGGATACTGCATAAGGCCAATAGGCAGCAAAATTAATAACTTTACTATCAGCTATTTGTGGAGCAGGGGCTACATCAAAACGCAGTCGTGGGTTTTTAGCTTTGATAGTGGGTATGTGATAGGAGTAATTAAGCATCATCGCTGTTTCTTCTTCGGCGAAGGCGTCTAGAGAGTAGTCTTGTTGTAAGTCCCAGGTATATGCTTTTTTAGATTTGTTAGCAAAGTCTGTATAAAATGTTAGAGCACTGATTCCCTCTTCGCCTGATAGTGTGACTTGTTTTTTGGAGTTAGCAATAGGAGGGCCACTTTGGAGGAAAAGAAGTTGAAGGATATCTGCAGCTCGACTGACATTCGCAGCTGTGCCAATAGCAGTGGCGCTTTTTTCAATAACGCCTAGGCGATTTACCTCAGTTATTCGTTCTACAGTTTGTAGCAATTCGTTCCAGGTTGTAGGTGGGGTGGCTACTCCAGCAGCGCTTAGCAAGTCCTTGTTATAGTAGAGTCCTAATGTATCGACGGAAACTGGAAGTGCATATATTTGTCCTTGTCGGATTAAGTCGCTCGCGACAACGTCAACAAACTCTTCTCTGAGGGCGCGTTCGTCAATGACGTTTGCGGGTGCGGGGCTCATGAGGCCTCTTTTTGTTTCAACCCAAGTGTGATGAATCACAAAGATGTCAGGACCTCGTCCTTCAGCTAGGGCTTCAAGAAGTTTTTTCTCGTACTCAGCAACTGAAGCAATTTTTCTGTATTCGACGTTTACTCCTGTTTCTTCTTGAAAAGCGGTAATGATTGGGGCTAGGCTGCTGCTTTCTTCCCATAAACCCCAAACAGTAATAGTTATATTTGTATCAATTAACTGACCGTTGTCTTCTTGTGGTTTGCACCCTACTCCAGTGAGGGTGATTAGACTTACCGCAACAAGAAGCGAAATATTTATTTTATACCTCAATGAATAGGCCATAGTGATACGGGCTTGGTGTAAACTCTTTATCGAGTTTTAGGTTTAATTCTGAAGTAATATTTATGATTTGGTCTCTGGAAATACGCATGTCTATAGGTGGGCCAATTGTTGCTTGAGAAACAGACCATTCAATTATGATAATTTTGCCACCGGTCTTGGTAACGTCTTTAGCTGCAAGTAATATTTTACTAGGATCAGCTTGAGATAAGATATTAGTAACTAAAGTCCAGTCGGAGCTATTTGGTTTTATGCTATTGGATGGTCCTTTTTCTAAGTCGGCTCTGATAGTGGTGACTATATCTTCATAGCCGTCGCGTTTTGCTCGGCTAGTTGCTTCTTGCAGGATGTCGTCTCGAATATCTACGCCAATAACATGGCCCTTGGATCCGACTATTGCAGCAGCAGGGCTTAAGAAGAAACCAACTCCACATCCAAGGTGGGCTACAGTTTGGTTGGCTCTTAAACCAATATCTTTCCAGAATTTATCAGGCCGAAGGAATTGATTCTCACTTGAAGGTATCATAAATGAATAATCATATTTTTTGTGAGTTTATAATAACATATAAACTCTTAATTATTTTTCAATTTCCTTTTTTATTTTAAGTTGTTTCTGTCCAGGTTGTGAATGTTGCTACAATACCTGACTGAGCTGTTGGACTCATCACTTTTACACCTTGTGTGGCGCGTCCTTGCTGACTGATACTGCTGGCTGGTATTCTGATAACTTGCCCATTTTCAGTAATTATTAGGGTGTCGGTTTTTTTAAGATCTTGTTTTTCTATGATTGATGCGCGTACCAGTTGTCCTGTTTTGTCTGTAATGTTAGCCGTCTTAATACCTGTACCGCCACGTTGTTGGAGACGATACGATGTGAGTGGTGTTCGTTTGCCATATCCTTTTTCAGATATTACTAATACTTGATATTTATTTTTTAGACTGGCAGGTATAACGTGCATCGCAACGATTCTGTCGTTTGCTTTTAGTTTCATGCCACGGACACCAGCGGCAGTTCTTCCCATTGGGCGAATGTCTTGTTCTGAGAATCGGATTGATTGTCCGTTCGCGGTTACAAGCATAATTTCATCTTTGCTAGTTGTTGTGCTTACCCAATCAAGAGTATCTTTTGCCTTTAGATTAATAGCTTTTAGTCCGGATTTTCTGATATTTGTAAAAGCTTCTCGTGGGGTCTTTTTGATAACACCCTGCTTAGTGGCCATTACTAAGAATTCTGCACCTTCATTTTTGGTTGGTAGGGCTTGAACCGCAGTGACGTGTTCGTTTGCAGCGAGTTCAAGGAAGTTAGGAAGAGCTTTTCCTTTAGCAGCTCGAGTAGTGGCTGGAATCTCATAGGCGTTGGCAGTAAATACGCGTCCTTTGTTTGTGAAGAATAGTAACTCGGTGTGAGTTGTAGTTGCTAAGAATGTATCAACTATATCTTCTTCTTTTGTATCCATACCTTTTACCCCTTTACCGCCGCGATGTTGCACTCTATAGGCTGATGTTGCTAGGCGCTTTATGTATCCCCCTCTAGTTACACTGATAACAGTTGGGTCGTCGGGGATTAAATCTTCTTGTGAGAAACTGTTAACGGATTGCTTGAAGACACGAGTGCGCCGTGGATCACCGTAGTTGTCTATGAGTTCCTGGTATTTATCTTTAATGATTGCCAAGATCTTTTTAGGATCATCAAGTATCCCTTGCAGTTCTTTTATTAGTTTTCTTTTTTCGGCTAATTCGTCTTCAACTTTCTTTCTTTCAAGTCCTGCTAGTGTTTGTAGTCGCATTTCAAGAATAGCTGTAGTTTGTGCATCTGATAGTTTGAAGTTCTTGCGTAGGTTCAGATGGGCAGTTTCTTTGGTGCGGCTCTTCTTGATGGTGGCAATAACTTCATTGATGTGGTCAAGCGCTTTTTTCAAGCCTTCTAATATGTGGGCACGTTTTTTTGCTTGGTCGAGATCATACTGCGTGCGTCTAGTAACAACTGTTTGTCTATGTTTTATGTGTTCCTCAAGAGCCTCTTTAAGGGTAAGAACCTTAGGTTGTCTACCTCCATCTACCAAGGCGAGCATGTTAACGTGAAATGTTTTTTGCAGATCCGTGAGAGCAAATAAGCGATTAAGAGTTTTGCGTGGGTAGGCGTCTTTTTTAAGTTCGATTACGATTCTGATACCGTCTCTATCTGTTTCGTCTCTTAGGTCTCTAATCCCCTCTATTTTTTTGGTTTTTACTGCTTCTGCTATTTTAGTGACAAGTACAGCCTTATTAACAAGATATGGAATTTTACTAACGACTATGCGAAATGCCTTTCCCTTGTCTTCCTCTATCTCAGCAAGTGCGCGCATGACAACTCTACCTTTTCCTGTGGCGTAGACTTGTAATATTTCTTTATGATCATAAATAGCGCCGCCGGTTGGAAAGTCTGGTCCTTGAACGTGTTTAACTAGATCCTCTACGGTGGCTTTTGGGTTGTTTATAAGCTCAATAGCAGCGGAGCAAACCTCGCCTAGATTATGTGGTGGAACATTAGTTGCCATTCCAACTGCGATACCTAGAGTTCCGTTGATAAGAAAGTTTGGTAATGCGCTTGGAAGCACTGTTGGTTCTCGCCTGGTACCATCATAGTTGTCTGCAAAATCGACTGTATCCTTTTCGATAGTGAACATCATTTCGTCGGCAAGTTTGGTGAGCTTGGCCTCGGTGTATCTCATTGCAGCTGGAGAGTCTCCATCGATGCTACCCCAGTTACCTTGTCCAAATATTAGTTGATACCTTAATGAGAAATCCTGAGCTAATCGGGCCAGCGCATCGTACACTGATTGGTCACCATGGGGGTGGTATTTTCCTAGTACATCACCGACAACATTAGCTGATTTTCTAAACTTTGCTGTGGAACGCAAACCTTGTTGCCACATAGAAAAAAGTATTCTTCTGGCTACAGGTTTCAATCCATCGCGTACATCGGGCAAGGCACGAGTGACAATAACGCTCATTGCATAATCTAGATAACTTTGCTGAATTTCGTCAGTAATTTCCTTCTTAATTATTGAGCCAGCTTTTATTTTATTAGCCATTGTTATTGTGGGAATTTAATGAAAAAAGTTTGGATGATGATAGTGTTTCTTTGTACTTGAGCTCTATTTATGGAGACAGTATGACGGTGGTGATATTGTCCGGATCAATTTTGTTAGCTGAAATTGAAAACTTCTTAGTGGTTACTGTAGAGCTTACTCCCATTTCTTTAGCAAAATCTTTTACAGGATCAACCTTATGGTTGAGTTTTGGTAAGTCGTAGTTTATGGGGATGACAATGTTCGGTTCTATTGTTGTTATCATATCTACTGCTTGAGGTGTTGTGATTGATGACGAACCACCTATCGGAATAAATAGGATGTCGATGTTTGATTGTTCTATCTCTTGGAGTTCTGTTTGAGTTAACTCTCTATTGAGAGAGCCGAGGTAGAGTATGGTGAGGTCGTCTATGTAGAATCTAAAGATTATTTGTTCAGATGGAGTGCCTTCATCATGCCAACCCGTTCCATATATGGTTGCGTCATGGAATGAATATTCTCCAGGATTATCTATTAACACGTAGTCGTTTTGAACGTTTTTCAGGTATGACATCGTTTTATCTGAAGGATTTGATAGCGCAACAATGTCCGCAGTTGCTTTAAAAGGAGACAATCCAACTTCTGGTGAATATGGGTTTATAACCAGCGAAAGGCTGGGTGTTGATATTTTAACTGTGAAATGGCCGCTCCATGAAATATGCATGAAAGTATTATATAGGATGAATATATATAATTCTAATTGGTTTATGCAATAAATGCATTTGCGGTATTGGAGTTGACATGGCATTATATGGCCATTATGAGACAAGCAATGGAGACTTTAATTGAAGATAGGGCCGAAATGATGGATGTTCCTAGCGTAGGAGACATCGTTCATGGAAGAATAATTGATAAAGCAAGGAATGCTTTGTACCTGGATTTAGCGCATTTAGGGGTTGGAGTTATATATGGAAGGGATTTATTGGATGATAGTGACGCTTTTAAGGAGTTGAAGCTTGGGGATGAAATGAAGGCAAGTATTCAGCGTTTGGATAATGAGGATGACTTGATTGAGCTTTCTATTAGAACTGTAACAATTGAGCAGAGTTGGAGTGAGATTCGTCAGTTGTTGGATGATAATGAGATTTTTGAGACAGAAATACAAGATGCTAATAGAGGTGGTCTAATAGTCAGAGTGAATGGTATAACTGGTTTTTTGCCTGTTTCTCAATTAGCTCCTGATCATTACCCACGAGTTGAAGGTGGAGATAAGAATAGAATCTTGGAGAAGTTGAAGAGTTACGTACAGGATAAATTTATGGTGAAGGTAATAAATGCCGACCAGGATAATGAGAAGCTTATAGTATCTGAGAAGGCAGCGGTAAGTGATGAGATCAGTGAGATATTAAACAAGATTAATGTAGATGATAAAGTCGAAGGAACTGTAAGTGGAATTGTAGACTTTGGAATATTCGTAAAATTTGAGATTGATGGTAATGAGTTGGAAGGACTTGTTCATATATCTCAACTTGCGTGGCAGAGAATTGATGACCCTGCTGATGTGGTAGGCATTGGTGACAAGGTTAAGGCTAAGGTTATTGGGATTGATGGGCTACGAATAAGTTTATCCATGAAGCAGTTGAAGGATGATCCATGGAAAGGTGTCAGTGATAAGTATAAGGTTGGTGATGTTGTTGAAGGACAAGTGATAAAGGTTACAGCCTTTGGAGGTTTCATTAGACTCGATGACGACATTCATGGACTGGTGCATGTATCGGAGCTACCGAATAAGGATGGTGGGTTAGATGAGGATTTACTTGAGATTGGATCAACAAAGAAATTTAAAATTATTTCACTACAGCCTGAGAATCATCGGCTCGGTCTAAGCTTAACAAAATAATAGGACATCCCGTTCCCCATCATACTGGTCCTGTCAAGAGGGATGGTGCAGCGAATTTTACGATAGAGCGTCTGGATAGGATTTGAACGAATGAAGTAATGTTTGACGTGAGGCTTTGTGCACTTGAGGTGCGCGGCTATGATTCTGTTAGTAAGAAGATCGCGTGGTTGGTAGAACAATATGAACAAGTTTTTTGAAGTGGCTCAGTCTATTTTGTAAACATAGATACTGCGTTGGGAGCATGAAAAAGATCTGAGTGTGAGATTGTAAAAAAATAATTGTGGAAGGAGATTGGAAAGAATTTTATAGGTATCATCCTGGGGGTTCTTTTTTTATTTCTAGCGTGTGATGACGCCATGACTTTTTAAGGAGTACAGTTGAGAGAGGCGGGGAACTTAGGACTGAGGAGTGACGTTTGGTTGGTCTGCACGGATGGATAAGTTAGTGGACCTGGGCGGACTTGAACCGCCTACCTCCGCAATGCGAATGCGGTGTTCTACCAGATGAACTACAGGCCCAAGATTGGATCGTCTCTTGAGTGGTTAAATTTTTTAAATTACTGCTAGCATTATAGCTTCAAATGTTTTGCTGTCCATACTGGGCAGCTCGTTCCCCGTTGTACTGGTGCGGTTACTCTTTAAATTATTTGAAAAGTAGGTGTGGTATAGAGTGAGTATTTTGTGATGAAATATATTTGTTTGGTTGTTGATATGTGAGTGTGGTGATAGAGGTTATTAGTAAGCGAAGATGTTAGAAAAGTATGGTGAGTGAGTAGATAGGATTTATGTATAATGGTCTGATGTTTATTAAGGAGGAGGTGCGCTGCATTTATATGTGCGTATGTATATGCGGAATGTGGACCCAAGCGGATTCGAACCGCTGACTTCTTGCATGCCATGCAAGCGCTCTGGCCAACTGAGCTATGGGCCCATGATGGTGATAATAGGTTATATTAATGAAAGAGAAAAGGTGAATATTATATGAAGAATAGTTGGCAAAGTAATGTAGTAGTTTTAAGTCTGGTAGGGCTGGGTATATTTTTTTTGCCATTGGTGGAAAAGAAGATGTTTTTGGGTTCATTATTGACGGGAATCCTTTTGATGTTGTTGGTGTTTGTGGTGCAAAAAAAGAATCAGGTAATTGTAGCAATCCTATTTTGTATACTTCTTCACGCGCAGTGGGGTATAGCACAGTTTGTGGTTCAGGGGGATTTGAATTTAAGATTGTTGGGTGAGACGAGACTAGCTGTTGATGAAGTAAGCGTGGCTAAGTTTGGAGACGAAAAGACTTTGCGTGCATATGGTCCATATAAGCATGCGAACAGTTATGCGGGTGTGCTTGTGGTTGGTTTGTCGATGATGGTGGCGATGAGGCGAAAAGTTAAAAGTGTACGCGTGTGGAATTTATTGTTTGGAGTAATGGTGCTTGGCATACTAGTTTCTTTTTCAAGGGCTGCATTAGTGTCTTTGTTTATATTGTTATTGGTAGATTTGTATTGGCAAAAGAAGAAGGAGATTAGCTTAGTTTGCGTGGGCTTGGTGGTTATTTTTATGCTTGTGTTTACACCCTTTTATATTGAGCGCTTAAGTGATTCAAAAGATATGGCAGTTTCCGAAAGAGTGTCTGGGTATAGTTGGAGTTTGAAAATAATTGAGGATAACGATTTGTGGCGAGGTGTGTGGCCTAGATCTTATAAGGAGGTGTTGAAGGATAAGTTGGATAGTAGCGATATATATTATAATGAGTGGCAGATAGATTATGTTCATTCTGTGCCGTTACTAGGTTTGTCGTTGTTTGGAGTGGCTCCAATGCTTGTGACACTGATGGTCTTAGTGGGTTTGTTGTATAAGTGTGTTCCGAGGAATAGGTTGATCATTATAATATCAATTGTACCATTATTGTTCTTGGATCATTACTTTGTAACTCAAGTGTCCCCTTTTATATATTTGGTGCTATTAATATTCATTTAAGAGAATGGTGCTCTACGGTATATAATCAGAGCATGAAAGATTGGCATTTAATGTCGGTGGAGAAAGTACTGCATGAACTTAAGGTACAGCGCGGTATTGGACTAAGTAGCAACCGAGTCGTAATGGCGAGGCGTGCTGGCGGATGGAATGAGATTCCCCGGGGCAACAAGAGACCCTTGTTTGTAGTCTTTTTTGACAGATTTAAGGATGTGTTAGTGTTGATACTTTTAATGGGAGCGATTGCGTCTGTTCTGTTCGGTAGATACGGTGATGCAATAATTATTGGAATAGCGATAATGCTTGATGCAACTTTAAGTTTTGCTCAGGTGTTTAGGACAGAAAAAATAATTGAGAAATTGCGAGAACGGGTACAGTCATCAGCTACTGTTGTGAGAGATGGAAAGATTAAGGTTTTACTGGCACGAGAATTAGTGGTGGGTGATATTATTGAACTTAATGCGGGTGAAAAGGTTCCGGCTGACGCAAGGGTGCTTGAAGTGAGAGCATTAAAAGTAAATGAATCGTCATTAACAGGAGAATCTGAGGATAACGAAAAAGCTACTGGCAGGTTCAAGAAGCGTACTGCTTTAAGTGATAGGGGAAATATGGTTTATATGGGGACGTTAGTTAGTGGTGGAAGCGGTAAGGCTGTAGTAACTGAGGTTGGTGTGCGAAGCGAGTTAGGAAGGATCGCTCAGGTATTGAGGATTAGTAAGTCCCCCACTTCGCCCCTTAGACGGCAATTGCAGAAAACAGGAATATATATTGGGATAGTGATTGTAGCGTTGATAGCGATATTGTCTTTGGTGGGTATTTTAACAGGCATGAATGTTTTGGAGACAACGATTACGGCTATAACTTTGGTAGTCAGTGCAATCCCTGAGGATTTAACAATGATATTAACGATTGCTTTGACGATTGGAGTAACGCGCATATTGAGGTATGGAGGGGTGGTAAAGGAGCTAAGCGCTGGTGAAACATTAGGTTCCGCGACTGTAATATGTACGGATAAGACAGGGACAATAACACATGGAGTAATGAAGGCTATAGAGGTGGACACATTGCGAGGTGATAAGATTCTAGAAGATGATAAACAGTACGAAGCGTTCCATAGGCTAGCTTTGATTGGTCTAGCGGTCGCCAACGACGCTCACCGTATAGGTGACGGTGAAGCACTGGAGTATACAGGAAACGCAACGGAGAGTGCGGCGCTTGGGTTTGTTGAGAGATGTGGATTAAATCAGAAGGAATTGCGAAAATCTTGGAAGCAAAGAGACGCAATTAGTTTTAGTAGAGAATGGAAATACAGGGCTACGTTGAACGACCACCCAACGCAAGCTACTCGTTACTTGTTTGTTAATGGAGCTCCTGAAGTTTTATTGGGAAAAAGCTCTATGTCTATTGGTGGAGATGGTGGAATTAGTGAAATAACGTCTGAGGTTCGATTTGAGATGGAGCAGAATATAATAGAGTTGGCTCGTCAGGGGAGCAGGCTGATGGGTGTTGCTGTGAAAAGAAATGTGAATGATATGGAGATAGATCAAGACTCTGTAGAAGGGTTGGTTTATCTGGGCGTTTTAGTGATAAAAGATCCCGTACGGGAAGATATAAAGAAGGTTCTTTCGGAAACAGAGGAGGCTGGGATCGCGATTAAGATTGTTACGGGTGATCACGTAGAGACGACAAAAGCTGTGGCTCGAGAAGTGGGTATCGTGGCGGGTGATGACAATGTGATGAATAGCAATGATATTCAAAAGCTTTCCGATGTTGAGTTGGAGGACGTGGTAGAGCAGATTTCAATATTTTCAAGAGTTACTCCTTTAGATAAGCAGAGAATAGTGAAGGCGTTGCAAGCAGGTGGACATGTAGTTGCTATGACGGGTGATGGGATAAACGACGCAGTAGCATTAAAGAGTGCTGATATTGGGGTAGCAATGGGGTCTGGAAAAGATATTGCTAAAGAGGCCGCAGACTTAATTCTGCTTGATGATAATTTTAATATTATTGTTCGGGCTGTTGAGGAGGGAAGGGTTTTGAGAGATAACATTCGGAAAGTGTTAGGCTTTTTGTTGGCTACAAATGCTGCTGAGGTGGCGATATTCTTTGTGAGTTTGGTGTTGGGGCTGCCATTGCCGTTAATACCAGCGCAGATATTGTGGATTAATTTAGTAACGGACGGTACATCGGACATTGCATTAGCTCTTGAGCCTAAAGAGCTAGACGTTATGCAGAGAAAGCCGGATAGGCGTGATGATTTATTATTGGGGAGAGTGTTAGCTTTTCATATTGTTTTTACCGGTTTAGTAGCAACGGCGGCAACAATGATGTTGTATGTGTATATTCTTAAAATTAGCTCAGCTGACTTGATGTATGCCCGTACAATGGCGTTTACATTCCTCTCTATAGTTTCATTGCTGTCTGTGTGGAGCTTTAGGTCCTTAAATGAATCGATATTAAGTAGAGGTTTTTGGGGTAATGTTTGGGTGCCAATTTCTCTGGTAATATCTGCGGGTTTACATACATTGGCTGTGTACATGCCACAACTGCAGGGCTTTTTCGAAACTGTTTCATTGAGTGTTAGGGATTGGGCATTAATTGTGATGGTGGCGTTGATTACGGTGGTTATTATTGATTCTAGAAAGCTATTATTGCGTGCAATAGATGCAAGGTGGCCTTGGCTGGCTAATTTGTTATCGGATGATAAGAAAACTAATTTTGAGTTGAATAGATTGAAGGTGAATAATAACAAAATAATTTAGCGTGGAGGCTGATAGGGTGTAATGCGGTTATAGTGGGTGTGTTTAAAGTTAGTGTGTATAGGATTGACATAGTTCAGTTAAAAAGTTATATTTTGGGTATCAGATACCGCGGTGAGTCCGCGGTATTATTTATAACAATTAAATAACAAAATAATATGGCAGACGAACAAGACATAAGCTTTGGATCAGCAATTGATCAATTAGTAGCAGAAAAAGGAATTAGTAAGGAGAAGGTACTAGAGACTATAGAAGTAGCTTTAGCGGCTGCATATAGGAAAGATTATGGGGAAAAAGGGCAGGATGTGAGAGCAGAATTTAGTGAGGTTGATGGGAGCGCTCGTGTGTATAAGGTAACCACGGTTGTTGAAGAAGACAGTTTGGAAAACCCAGCGGCTCAATTAACGCTAGAGGATGCAAAAGAGCAGGATAAAGAAGCTGAAGTCGGTAAGGAGTATGTTGAAGATGTTACGCCAGATGATCCTAACTATGGGAGAGTGGCGGCGCAGACAGCTAAGCAGGTTATTATTCAGAGAATTCGCGAGGCTGAGCGCGAAGCTACCTTTGAGGAGTTTAAGGATAAAGAAGGAGAAATTATCTCTGGTATTGTGCAGCGAGTTGAAGGCGATATGGTGTTTATAGATATTGGTAGAACAACTGGAATTTTGCCAATGAGTGAACAGGTTCGTGGTGAAAGATACCGGGCAAACCAGAGAATTCGTGTGTATGTTGTTAAAGTGGACGTGGATAGTAGAGATCCAGAAATTGTTTTATCTAGAAGCCACCCCGGTATGTTGAGACGTTTATTTGAGCTTGAAGTTCCAGAAATTTTTGCTGGAAGTGTAGATATAAAGGCTATTGCACGAGAGGCTTCAGAGAGAAGTAAAGTTGCGGTATGGGCTAAAGAGGAAGGTATTGATCCTGTAGGCGCTTGTATAGGGCAGCGAGGTACTAGAATACAGACTATTATTGCTGAATTATCTGGTGAAAAGATAGATATTATCCAATGGGACGAAGATTCGGCTAGATATATTGCTAACGCTTTGTCACCGGCTCGAGTCGTTGCAGTTGATGTGTACGAGAAAGAAAAGAGAGCTGTGGCTCACGTTGAGGAGCATCAGCTAAGTTTGGCTATTGGAAAACGAGGACAAAACGTGAGATTAGGAGCAAAGCTAACAGGTTGGAGGATTGATATAGTGAAAGCAGGAGACGAAGAGGCAGTTGAAGTAGGGGCGGACCCAGAAGATGGGGTAGTTGTGAATAATAAGGATAGTGATGTCTCGGATGAAGATAAAAAAGAGAGTAAAGATGATGAGGATAAAGCTTCAGACAACGACTCTGCCGTAGATGACAGTAAGGATTCAAAGAATGAAACAAAGGATGATGATGCGAGTGAAGGTGTTGATGAAGGTGAGAAGGATAAAGAAGAGAAGGTTGAGACGAGTAGCGATGATAGTGAAGAGGTAGAGAAAGACGATAAAAAGGAATAATTAGGGGGGCAAGGTCGACATGTTAGAAAGAACCCTAGGGGTTCTTTCTTGCTAAGTGCTTTGTAGCGAGGTGATTTATATTAATATTCTCTATTTATGCTAGAAATTATTGTTGTTAGGAGAAAAGATATTTTTTTAATGATATGTTCCAGGAATAAGGGTAAATTGCTTAAATTAGCAATATAATGGTGTTTTTATGGGGTATTTTTTAGAGTTTTTATGTTTTGTTATAGAGTCTTCACAATAATGGTATGATAGTGTATGTTATATCGTTATTGAACTTAACTAATTAACCTATTTTTTATGGTATTTGAATATTGGATCGGTGGGGTTGCTGTACTAGCACTAGTGTATGCGGCTTGGCGTGCAAAATTAATTACGTCGCAAAGTGTAACTAATAAAGAGGCAAGAGAAATTTCAGATTATATTCGCGAGGGAGCAATGGCTTTCTTAAACCGTGAGTATAAGATCTTGGCAATAGTGGTTGTGGTTGTAGCTCTTATTATGTGGGTGACAGGAATTGTAAACCCTAATCAGGCGATTGCTTCGCAAACTATAATATCTTTTGTGTTGGGAGCTGTGTTTTCTATAGTGGCTGGAAATGTTGGTATGAGAATTGCTACTTCAGCAAATGTTCGAACGGCGGAAGCGGTAAAGAAGGGGTTATCTCAAGGATTACAGGTGGCGTTTGCCTCTGGTTCAGTTATGGGTTTATCGGTTGTAGGATTAGGACTTCTGGGAGTAACGGCTTTATGGGTGGTCTTTAAAGACCCAAATTTGGTGTATGGTTTTGGATTTGGAGCTTCGGCGGTGGCGCTGTTTGCTCGAGTTGGAGGTGGAATCTTCACTAAGGCAGCTGATGTTGGGGCAGATTTAGTAGGAAAAGTTGAAAAAGGTATTCCAGAAGATGATCCAAGAAACCCGGCAGTAATTGCAGATAACGTAGGGGACAACGTAGGGGACGTGGCTGGTATGGGAGCTGATTTGTTTGAAAGTTACGTAGACACGTTGATTGCAGCTATGGTCCTTGGTTTAGTGGCTTTACCGACACACGGAACAGTGGGTGCTGTTTTCCCTCTTGGAATTGCAGCTTTAGGAATAATTGCGAGTATTATTGCAATTGCAACGGTAAGAACGAACGATGAACATAAGATTCATCAAGCTTTCAATAAAGGTATGTTTATTGCTGCTGGTTTATTAATGATAGGTGCTTGGTGGTGGACGGATAAACTATTTGGAGAACTATCTCTGTTCTGGGCAGTAGTGACTGGATTAGTAGCTGGAGTTTTAATAGGATTGGTTACAGAATATTATACTAGCTATGAAAAGACACCAGCTCGTAGGGTAGCTGAGGCAGCTAAAACTGGTCCGGCAACTAATATTATTAACGGATTGGCGTTAGGTATGTTTTCAACAGCATTACCTGTGATTATTGTATGTGTAGCAATATTGATTTCGTTTGAGCTAGCAGGTATGTATGGTATTGCGATTGCAGCTGTAGGAATGCTTTCAACGCTAGGTATGACGCTTGCTTCAGATACTTATGGTCCAGTAGCGGATAATGCAGCTGGTATCGCTGAAATGGCAGGTTTAGGTGCAGAGGCAAGAGAGCGAGCAGAGGCACTTGATGCAGTTGGTAATACAACGGCAGCGATTGGTAAAGGTTTCGCAGTTGGTTCGGCAGCATTAACATCTATAGCGTTACTTGTTAGTTATGTGACTGTGGTAGGTATAACGACTGTGAATATATTGCAACCAGTTGTGATGGTTGGTGTGTTTCTTGGAGGCATGTTACCGTTTTTGTTTTCCGCTTTTTCGATGGCAGCGGTTGGAAAGTCTGCTATGAAGATGGTGGAAGAGGTAAGGCGTCAATTTAAAGAGATTCCAGGAATAATGACTAGAAAGAATAAGCCAGATTATGAGGCGTGCGTAGATATTGCTACAAAAGCAGCATTGAGAGAGATGGTGTTACCAGGCGTGTTGGCTATTACAGTGCCGGTTTTAGTGGGCTTCATCCTAGGACCAGAGGCTCTTGGGGGCTTATTAGCTGGCGGAATTGTAACCGGGTTCTTACTGGCTGTGATGATGGCTAATGCTGGTGGTGCTTGGGATAACGCTAAGAAATATGTTGAAGCTGGGAATTTGGGTGGAAAGGGATCGGTGGTTCATAAAGCGGTAGTAGTGGGTGATACAGTAGGTGATCCGTTTAAGGATACTAGTGGTCCAAGTCTAAATATTTTAATTAAGTTAATGAGCATTGTGGCGTTGATTATTGCGCCATTATTGTAGAGTAAAAAATTATGAAAATTGATGTAAAGAAGGATGTTGAAAATTCTGAAGTTGAACTTAAGATCGAAGCTTCTGCTGATGAATTGAAGCCATATTTAAACGATGCAGCTAAAAAGCTGTCTAAGGAGAAGTCTATCAAAGGTTTTCGACCAGGTAAGGCCCCCGTGGAAGTAGTTGAGGAGGTTTTTGGTTTAGGGCCAGTGTTGAATGAAGTGGTTGATAGAGCTGTACCAAGATTTTTTGTGGAAGCTGTGATGGACGAAGGTATTGAGGCATTAGCTCAGCCAAGTATTGCTATAGATGAGATCAGTAAAGATAAAGGGCTTAAGTTTACAGCAAAAGTAGCTGTTTTGCCGCAGGTGACACTTGGGGATTTAAGTAAGATAGAGGTTGAAAAACGAAGTGCGGTAGTGAGTGATGAGGATGTAGAGAAAGAGTTACAAAATTTAGCCAAGATGAGAGGTAGTTTTATTGATGTGGCTAGACCGGCTGAAAAGGGAGACACTGTAAAACTGGATTTTAAAATTTCAGTAAATGGGGTTCCTTTAGAGGGGGGAGAGAGTAAAGATCACCCTGTGCAGATAGGAGAGGGACATTTCGTAGGGGATTTTGAGGATAAATTGATAGGAATACAGGCAGGTGATGTAAGAGAGTTTAAAATAAAGTTCCCAGAGGATTATAAGAAGAACAAATTAGGTGGGAAAGAGGCTGACGCGTGGGTTAAAGCTGGTGTCGTGCAGAAGAAAGTGGTTGCTAAGGTGGATGATGCTTTTGCTAAGGAGCTAGGTAAATTCGATAGTTTGGCAGAGCTTAAGAAGCAAATGAAAGATAATCTAAAGCACGAGAGAGAGCATAAAGAGAAGGAGAGATACCACGGAGAGATGACAAGCAAGTTGGCTGAAGGGGCTGAGTATACAAAAATCCCAGAAGCATTGATTAATAAGGAAGTTGATAGACTGTTAAATGAGTTTCAGCAAATGTTGTCTATGCAGCAAAAGGGTATTGAGGACTATTTGAAGAGCAATAACAGAACAATCGAGCAAGTGCGAGAAGAGATGAAGCCAAATGCTGAAAAAAGCGTGAAAGTTGGTTTGGCGCTTAAGGCTTTTGCAACACAGGAAGATGTGAAGGTAGAAGAAAGTGAAATAGAGAAGAAGGCTCAAGAATACTTACAGCGTTTTGGTACGACTAAGGAAGCGAAGAAGGAAATTGATCCAGAGGACTTAAAGGAGCAATTAACATATATGCTAAGAAACCAGAAAGCTATGGAAGCCTTAGAGAAGGTTGTGATTGTTAAAGAGTCTGAAGGGCCAGCGGGAGACGCGAAAAAGAAGGAAAAATAAATAAAGGTACGTTCAGGTAGATATAAATTAAGCATTTAAAGCCCCCCGGTGGGGCTTTTTTGTGTTTATAGGTGTGTGAGCACTGTTATGTGGTGGGGGATAATAAGCTTAATGACTTGAAGTGAATTGTGTTTTAAGCTTTATATATGATTGATCATTCTAAGGTTTTTAAGTATTGTCCGCGGTGCGGAGAGGGGCTCAAGCCCCAAGAGCATGATAGGCAGATGATGCCCACGTGCATAAATAAACAGTGTGGTTTTATCTTTTGGCAAACTTCTAGCCCGACTGTGGCTGCGATCATTTTGAATAGTAATGAACAAGTATTGTATACAAGGAGAGCTATTGATCCTGATAAAGGAAAGTTGGATTTGCCGGGAGGTTTTTTGCAGTATGGTGAGCTGCCAGAGGTGGGTATGAAGCGTGAGGCGTTGGAGGAGATTGGGGTAGAGATAGAAATCATGAATATTATTGGTTTTGTGATGGATAGGTATTATTACCAGGATATAATGATGAGGAATTTAGTTATAGGGATGGAGGCTAAAATACTTGGTGACGATCCTGTGATAGGGGATAGTAGTGAGATTGCTGAGATAGTTTGGTGTGATGTGAATAGTATAAAAGCCTCAGATCTAGCGGTTACATATAACGAGAAGCTACTTATGTTGTTTAAATTGAGAAATACTAAACAGCAAACATAAGAATGAGCGGAAATGGGGTATAGTTAAATTATGGCAGGAAAAAGGATATCCGTTCAGATATTATCACCAAGTAAAGTTTTGTTTGCAGGCTCGGCTGTGGCATTAACCAGTCTAAATGAGAAGGGAAGGTTCGATATATTGCCGCACCACGCGAATTTTATATCAATAGTAAAAGAATATTTAATTGTTCATCCTAATAGGAAGAGTAAGCAGAAGATTGAGATAAAAACAGGGGTTTTGCACTGTAAAAATAATGTTATTAATGTTTTTGTAGATATTACTGATGAGCAGGTTGCTGCTCAACCGTCTTGAGACTACCGCAAAAAATAAGTTTTTCTGGAGGAACGTTGTCGTATTTACCATCTAAGATGTCTATCACAGAGTCTATTATTTCTTCACGCGGAATGTATTGTCTACCTTCGTCAGGGTTGAATTGGGCATATAAGAGATCTTGGGTCATATAGTTCTGTATAAGTTGTGCTCTTACGTAGGTTGATTGATCTGTTGCTGAAAGCTCTTTAATACCAACCAAAGATACTATCCTTTCTAGACTAGCTGCTTGTTCAAGTACTTGGCGAGCTTTGGTGTGAGTGTCATAATGTTTCTTTCCAACAATATCTGGTTCTATGGCGCTGGAGCTTGAGTTTAAGAGATCCATAGCAGGGTAACGGCCTTGCTGGAAGACGTCTCTGGATAGAATAATTATAGTGTCCAAAAAAGGTAGAACAGCTCGAACAGCAGCATCGGTAACGTCATCTGAGGGGACAAAAAGAGCCATGATTGAAGTTACGTATCCTTGCTTTGTAGAAACCAGACGTTGATTGAGACTAGCTATTTGGGAGGTTAAGGTTGCTTGGTAGCCATCTTCGGAGGGGATAGTGTGCATCAGTGTGGCTAGTTCTTGTCCTGCTTGAGAAAATCTGAATATATTATCCATGAAAAAAATGACATCTTTACCCATAACATCGCGAAAGTGTTCAACAACAGCGGTGCTACCGTAGGCAGTATGCCATCTAACAGCTGGATTTTCACCCATTTGTCCGATGATTAGGCTTGTGTGAGGTAGTACTTGTCCTTGTCGTAGTGATTCGAATAACTCTAAGGCTTCACGTGATCTTTCGCCTACAGCGCTGAAGACAGCTACCTGTCCCTTAGCCAGTTTAGATTCGACGACTAGCCGGTTAATTAGCTCGGTTAAGATGATTGTTTTGCCAATACCAGCTCCACCAACAAGAGCTGCTTTTCCACCACGTATCATGGGGGTAAAGAAATCAATTGGTTTAATACCAGTTTCTTGAAGCTCTGTTGCGTGTACTAGTTGGGAATTTTCAATTTCTATAGGTGAAAATAGAGGCTGCATATGTTCAGCCTTAATGGGTTTACCTCCATCATGGGGGTTGCCAAAAATATCCATTGCTCGGCCTAAAACTGCTTCGCCTACATGGATACTGACAGGTTGATGGGTATCTATAACTTGTTGTCCGCGGGTTATTTTGCCAGGGCTATGTAAAACCATGCAATACACAGAAGTTGGTGAGGCAGATGATACAACAACGAGTTTTGCTTTTGGTTGTTCGGGAAAGGTTAAGACAGAATAAAGTTTAGGTGGCTTATCTTGCCACTCTACCTCGGCCATTGCCCCTGAGGCTCCCTTAACTGTGCCGTTATATTGCATATATTAAGTATAGTCTAACTTTTAAATAATTGATCTTTTTTATTTACTTTGTTTGCCACAGCATGAGACTTGCGAATTGTTCTTGTTGCCGCTTGTTTTGTATGGTTTTTTTATTACGTAGGGCTTCTTCGGAGAACTGAGAAAGAAGAGTGTCAACTTTTTGGCGGGCTAACTCCATAGCAGTAACACGTGAGCCATGTTCTGCTAGATTGCCTTCTTGGGCGGTACGGGAGAGTAGGGCAGACAAAATTTGTGTGTCAAAAAAGGCTATTATATCGGGTAGAGAGGGCTCAAAGATGAATGGAGTATATTTTGATTCTTTTTCTTCTTTATCGTTAGTTGGCAGTAGTGTTTCGTCGGATAGATCTGCTACGGTAGGTTCTTGTTTTATAAAATTAATGAATTTACCGTAGAATATTTTAACGTTTACGTAGTTCTTGGTGAGTTTAACTAGTGGCAACAGGTCAGCCTGTGTTACTGTGCGTTTTGAGAGGAGTACATGCTTAAAAGGACGATCACCGAATTGTTCTTTGAACAAACTAGCTCCCACTTCACCAGTTATTAGTATGTCGCATTCACGATCTTTTACGTATTTTGAGAAACGTTGAAAAATAGCCCTACTAATTCCGCCATCTAATCGATTGTTTGAGGATATTAAGATGACTAAGGGCTTTTTGTTGTGTTTGGATGTAGGTGTTTGTTTTTTAAACAGGAGGCCACGTATGTTTCGTCGATCAACGTGATGCTGGCTAGCGCGAACATCTGCGTATACTCCAGAAAGGGTTTCAGTGAACTTGCGGGCAGTAAGCACTTGTCGTCGTGTGCTTTGCATGCGACTAACAGATACTTTTTGATAAGCAGTAATGAGAATGTCTAGGCTTGACGATAGAGAAATGTCTTCTTCTAGGGAGCGGTGCGACATAGGTTTAGTAATGGATCTTTTTGAGCGTTTAATTTTTCTAATAAGGCATCAAGATCAGTAGTTCGTGTGATTGAGTCTATTAGATCACGTGTGGCTTTGTCGGTGCTATATTTTTTGGCAAGATTATCACGCCAGATAATTGTGTCTTCGGCTGATTGAGCTTTGAGCCATTTCTGCCATATCATAGTGGCAAAGACTGCTTGGACGGGTAAAGGAAAGTGATTGTCGGCATCTTGGGACAGAAAGTTTAATAATTGTGATCCTACGGTTAGCAGATCTTGAACATCAGGAGTTAGTTCAGCACTGAAATGGGCGTAGCGCTCAGTCTTAAGGTAGTTAGAGAGGAGAATCGATAGTTTATTACCTAATTTTTTCAGAGCTTTGGGTTGAGTCTTATGCCCGACGCGACTGATAGATAAGGTAAAGTCTATAGCTGGGAATCTTCCCTGATTAGAGATACTAGCATCAAAGAGAAGATGACCGTCGGTGATACTAATTAAGTTCGATACAATGATGGGGGAAAAGGACGTTCGAATAGTCTCTGCCGCCGCTAGAGCAGTGATACATACTCCTCCTTTTTCTGAATGAATAAAACTACCAGCTCTTTCTAATAAGCGAGCGTGGGTGAAAAACATGTCTCCTGGATAAGATTCTCTACCAGGGAAACGTTGTCCTAGTAGTGATAATTCACGGTAGGCCTTAGCATGCGTAGAGAGATCATCAAAAACAACGAATACGTCTTGTCCTTGATCTTTAAAGTACTCAGCAATAGTCATAGCTGTAAAAGGAGTTAGATAGATAAGTCCCGGAGCGTCGTGAGCGTTGCTACTTACAATAATGGCATTCTTTGACTTACAGGCTGGGGCAAGTGCTTTTTTAATTGAAGACAGGTCTTGCCAGTGCTTACCTATGGCTGCGTATATTACTAGGGCTTGTCCGTTAGCTATCTGTTGTGAGGCAGAAAGAAGGAAAGATTTTTTCCCTGTTTGTTGGTCACCTATTAAAACGGCTCGCTGGCCATGGCTAAGGGGCAGCATGAGGTCTATGACGGGTAGCCCGGTAATAATCTGACGAGTAATTTGAGAGCGAAGTGAGATGTTGGGAACGTCTTTTTCAAGAGAGCGCTGTTCAAGGCGTCCTGGTTCTATTGTTTGTTTTTTATTTTTAGAAGATGTTTTTTGACCTGTGCTAAGAGGGTTAATGGTTTGTCCTCTTAGGCTGTCGCTTAGAGGGATGCTAACGGTTTGATTCGTGCGAACAGCTCTGCTTTTGATAGCTACAGGGTTGGTTGAAAGGAGGAGCACTTGAGTTAAATCGGTTGTAAAAGATGTTACGAGACCAAAGCTACCATCTTCAAAAACAATTGATTCATTAAGAGATACTTTAGGTAGCCCCCGTAGGAAGATGATAGGGTGGTTAACTTCTTCTACAGTTCCGTATTCTCCTACGGTATCAAGAAGGTGTTTAAACTTTTGAGAATTCATCGAATTTGTCGGTTAATGAATAATCATGGTGGCGTCCTTGAAAGTAAATAACAATTCCGCCACCAATAGTAGGGTTATGTTTTATTTGTACAAGGCAGGGAGTTTTTATTATTGCTTTCATAGTGTCTGTTATCTCCTCAGTGAATAGGTCAGAGGACTGAAAGGCTAGTTCAAGCGTGGCAATAGGCATTTTTTTGATTGAATTTCTTATATCTGAAATGATTTTTTGAGCCTCGGGTTCGGATAATGTAGTGTCGAGGTCTTGAAGGTCCTCTATGAGCAATTGTCTTTGAACTGCAGTTAGTTTTTTTGAGAGATTCTTATAATCACTTGTAGTTGTGTGGCTACTAGCTAGTAGCCGGTCTAATTTTAACAGTAGGCGCTTGGATTCTGTTACGGTGCGGACTGATTGAGTGAGTTTGTAGGTTGGGTCACTCATGGTTTTAAAATATTATCTTGTCTAATTTTAGCAAGGGCTTCACGGACTATGTCTTCGTGAACGTCTACTGGAATCGAGCGGCCGGTGAGCTTTTTTATAAGTTTAGGCATTTGTTTTTCTAATTCTTGTGTGACTCTTTTCTCCTCAGTAATGCGATGTTGGGCAACGCTTTGTTGGGCGTTTTTTATCTCTTCTTTGATGGTGTCAGAGAGTTTTTTTCTGAACTGGACAATTTGCTCTTGAGTTAATGTTTCGTAACTGCTCAGGGTTTGTTCCCATTTTTCGTTATGTTTATCTATGATGTCATTTAATTGCTCAGAGGCTTTATTGGTTATGTTTTCACTTATTTTAGAGGCTCTGTTTTTTGTGGTTTGGTTTACCTCCTCTAAGGAGTCACTTATTTGCTTGCTTGCTTGCTCATTAAATAGGTTAGCATTTTGAATGATTTTACTGGCTTTTGCTTGAGCAGAAGATATGAGGTTTTCTGCTTCGTTGATAGGTTGTAGTTTGGTCTTTTGTTTTCCTTTAAAGCCTGGCGTTCTTATTAGCAGCACTAATAAGATAATGACAAAGGTGGCTACAGTCACTATGACTGAGATAATCCAAACTACGAGGGCAATGGTCATAATAATTTATGTGTTTAGAAGGTGAGAATTAGGATAGCTACGATTAAACCAGCGGACGTTATAGTGATTGTTACTAAGACATTAATACTGACAGCGAAACCAATTGACCTTCTTGCAAGGGGGTTGCGACCAATGGCGTTTATACCGTTGGTTGCCACACGACCGAATACAATAAAGCCTAGGAAGAAAGATAGGAATAAAACTAGTATCGCTAATGTATATCTTAGCGCAGTACTTGGTTCTTCTAAAGCAGCTATTGTGCTTAGCTGAAATCCGTATCCAATTCTGTCTAGTAATTGTTGGGTTAAGGGGCGATCGGGGGATAGAGAATTTTCAGTGTCGGCCCATTTAAATAGCAAGGTTGCGCTTATTAGTTTAGTTGAGGAGGAGTCAGAGGGGTTATATGCTTCTAGAACTCTGCCTACAACGATTCCTGGTCGAGTGGCTTTCATCGCTATGCCTGGTTGATCAGAACTGGTTATAGGGTCACCTATTTCAAGTGGTCCGTTAGACGCACTGACTAGTACGGATCCGCTAGCTGAGTCGATGATTGGGAATGTGTTATCGTGGCCAACAGTATTAATGGCCACTGACGGGTTGGTAACAACGACGCCAACAAGCTCTCCATCATATTCTCTGCGACTGAGTTCGTAATGATCATTGGCCAACGATACAAGGTGTCCTGTCTCTATATTTTCGTCAGTGATTTCTACGTAGTGAGCGAAGTCGTCTGACATTTGAGTTAATGGAACAGCAGCAGCCGCGAAGAGGATGAGTGAGCCAATGTTTTTAGAAGGGAAGAGACGTGATAATATGTGTTTCATTTCGTATATAGTATACCGTAATTTTCTGATATATATGGGGAAGATTTAGTTGATGTTTTGTGTTTGAAGAGCATTTAATGTTTTGTGTATATAAGGAGAGGTTATAGGTAGGTTTGTTTTCAGGTGTATGTCTATGAGTGAGTAAGTGATGTTGGGTAACTAATGAGTTGGCTGTTGGCGTGTATCGAATATAAGGATTTTGGGTGGCCTAAATAGGATTGTGCTAATTTAATAAATAATTGGGTGCTTGGTTTGTGTCTTTGTTGTGAGGTGCTGAGTGCTGAGATGAATACTATGCAATATTGATCAGTTGGATAGGATTCACTCACACAATATGAGCGTGCTCGCTTTTGCATAGTTTTATTACTACGCAAAAGATGCTCATAGTTTAATATGGCTTAATTTGCGTAGCTATTAAGTGCTACGATATTTAGATGTGGCGGTGATAAATACGAGTGAGTAATAACGTATGTGGAGGTCGTGGGTTGTTGGATTATTATAGTGTGTAGGGTTAGTTATTTTGTCGCCAGCTGACGTGTTTTGAAGTGGTTGCTCGTCATCGTTAGTTGGTTGTGGTGTTTCAGCAGACTGGTGCTGTGTCTGATAGGTGAAATAAACATAGGAGATCTGCAGGTGAAAAGAAGACTTAGGTAGGACGACAAATTACGTGTGAGGGTGTGTATAAGTTAATGATTTATTAGGCTGATATGCGTTGGTAGCAGTAATGCTGCGTTGACTTTATGAAGAAACAAATTTGTTCAGGTGAGGTAGGAAATAAAATGGCAAATAGGAGCAATATACGTAGGTTTTTATAGTAGGTGACTACCTTCTTGTGTGGGTTGTGTTAACGAGTAAAGAGTGGCTAAATGTGGTAAAATAACTAGGTAAATCTAATTCATGAGTCGTATTTGCTTAGGTTCACCTGACTAACGTGATAAAGATCAAATGTCGAAAAATCCTTCAACAAAAAATTCTGGCTTGTTGCCGATACGTGAAGCATCTGAAATGCTTGGCGTATCGATAGATACTGTTCGAAGATGGGAGAGACAGGGAAAGATAACAGCAGAAAGATCACAAGGTGGGCATCGATTATTTTCGCATAAAAAGTTGGAGGAATTTATTAGCAGTAGGCCACTGTCAATTTCAGAAGCAGCAAAGGAATTAGGTGTATCAGTGAGCACACTAAGAAGGCGTGAAAGAAGTGGGCTGATAGCTGCTGAGGTAGGTGATAACGGGAGAAGATTTTATACAAAAACTAACTTGGAACAATATCGGATTGCAAAAGTTGAACATGATGAAGAGGTGAAAGCAGCGCCTGTGAGAAGAAATCTAACGCCTAGACCAGTAGAGCCAGTAGAATTAGTAGAGGTGCAGGAAATAGCCGAAATTGAGGATACAATACCGGAAATTGATGTTGTGGCAGAGGATAAAGCTAATAATAATGTAGTTGTTTCTGCAATAACGGCTTTGTTAAGCTGGTTGCAGGCTAATCATTTGAAAAATAAGATAGATATCTTTGTCCCTAGGAAGAGATTAGTTAGTGTGTATGTTTTGTTGTTTGCTCTTATGGGCTTAATTGGTTTGTCGGCGGTGTTGACAGGGTTGAGTAATATTAAGACAGGAGATGAGACAGAGTTAGCGGCAAAGGATGCTCGCATAATGGGAAGTTTGAGCGACAAAGGAGTAACACAACGTGTTCTGGGCTTATCTAGGAGTGAAGTAGATGAATATTTTGAAGTGAATGTGCCAGCCTTTTTCAACGGTAAGTTGGTGTCTCCTCAGGTGGAAGTGGCTGAGTTGCTGAGAGTAGAGGGAAAAATTGAAGCATTGGGAGTAGACCTAGACCTTGGTACAGGAAAAATTACTGCTTCTAATGTTGTTAATTCAGTACAGAGTCAGACAGGAGATGTAGTTTTTGAAGCTGGAGAAGGTATATCGATCGATGGGTTAGTTATAAAGAGTACAGTGACCACCGCATCTGAGCCAGATGTTACTTCTGGCCACACTTTCACTAGTGATGTAACTGGAACTTTGAGTGGAGATGGATCAACGGCGCTAACAATATCTGGAGATGCGGTGACGTTGGGGACAGATACGACAGGTAATTATGTGGCGACGGTTGCGGATGCAGGAAATGACACAGTGACAGTGACTGGCTCTGGATCTGAGGGATCGACAATAACTATAGATACGATAGATGTGAACTGTACAGATTGTTTATCTGCAACAGAGATTGAAGACGTTTATATATTGAATACCGGTGATACTATGGCCGGAGATTTTTCACCTGGCACTAATGATACATATGATCTTGGAACGGTGTCATCGGGGTGGAGAGAATTGTTTGTTAGTACTGTTAATTCAACTGAAGTAGTGGCGAGTGGAGCGACGGTGTTTGGCGGTGTTAGGTATTACTGGCCTGGAGCGGATGGATCAGATAACCAAGTTCTTACTACAAATGGAGCTGGTTACCTGATCTGGGCTGATGAAGCGGGTGGAGCCTCAAAATGGACAGACAGCGGCACTCTTACTTATCTAACTTCTACTACCGATGACTGGGTTATTGGTGGCTCTACTCTAGCGAGTTCTATTTTATCTATTGATGAAAGTGCTGGTATCTTCTTGTTTGGTGGTGATCAAAGTGCTAATCCAATACTTAGATTTGAAGCTACCAATTCAGATACAGCTGACTTTGGTTTTAATACAAACGACGCTTTTTACTTTACTGGTGGGAGTGTTGGTATAGGGACTACAGCACCTGCTTCTACCCTTCAGGTAGCAGGACAGGTTACACCGGGCGCTGATTCTACTTACGAATTAGGTTCCAATTCGCTTAGATGGGACGCGCTGTACGTTGGTTCTATAAATATTGAGAGCGGCCTTAACCCTGTTACGTCTAACCTAAGTGTGTCTGGTAATGTTAACCCTTCAGCTGATTCTAGTTACTCTCTAGGCTCCTCTGCTCTCCGTTGGGACTCACTGTATGTCGGGTCTATTCAAGCAGAAGGTAATATAGTAGCTGCTAGTGACTCCACTTACGACCTGGGAGCAAATGGCACCGAATGGAGTGAACTATACGTAGACACAGTAAACACAGGAGAGTTAGTAGCAACAGGAGCCACAACTTTCAATAACGTCAGATACTACTGGCCGGGGAGTGATGGATCAGACAACTACGTATTAACCACAAATAGTGCCGGTCAATTGGCTTGGGAGTCTGTTTCTGGAGCAGGTGGTATAGATGGTTCTGGAACGTCTAACTACATGACAAAGTGGAGTGATTCTAATACTGTAACTAACTCCATTCTTCAAGATAACGGTGTAACCCTTACTTCTGGTGGAAGTGTCGTCGCAGGAACTGACTCCACTTACAACCTAGGAGCAAAAGGAACTGAGTGGCTCAATGTGTTCGCAGACAGTATTAAGGCTACAACTACAGCCTTTAACGATATAGCTTACTTATGGCCAAGTGCTGACGGTACTAATAACTATGTTCTTTCTACTGATGGTAGTGGAAATCTAACTTGGGAGTCTGTTTCCGGAGTAGGAGGCTTAGATGGTTCTGGAACTGCTAACTACATTCCTATGTGGAGTGACTCTAATACTCTAACCAGCTCACTACTACAACAGAATGGTATTGCCGTGTTATCTGGAGGAGACTTTCTACCAGACACAGATTCTACTTACGCTCTGGGCTCTCCAGTCCTACGTTGGGATGGTTTGTATGTCGGTTCCATTAACGCGGAGGGGAACATAGTAGCTAGTGCGGATTCAACGTATGACTTAGGTTCTTCTTCTGCTTTCTGGCGATATGGTTACATAGACACGGTGGTTGCTTCTAGCTTGAATGCTGCTACGTCAGCCGGTCTTAATTTCGAGGATGATGGTGGTAACTTAGCAATGTTTATTGAAGATGGCGGCAACGTAGGTATTGGTACGGCGGATCCTTCTTCTTTGCTGCATGTAGAAGATGGAGATGTGACTATATCTCACAGCTCATCTGCTCCATCGTTAGTTTTTCAAGATGATGAGGATAGTGACACGATGGCAATAAAATTAAATCGTGGTAGTGACGAGATGCAATTTGTTGATACCAACGATGAGATAACTTTAAGAATAACTGATAAAGGTGTATTTAAATTTGGTACTAGCGAAGCTGATGGATTAAACCAGATTTACCTTCTGAACGACGAAGGTCAAAAGAAGTTTGCAGAATATAAGCCGGGGCAAAGTGACCATTTTAGCGGTATCTCTGCTGGTTCTGTTGATTGGGCAATGTTTGAGGATGTTACAGACGGATTAACTCCGCAGTTCAGGATATCTGGGTATAGGACAAGTGATGCTTTGAGAACATTAGCAATGCAGGTTTCGGCGGATGTGGATGATACTTTTGAATTTACAGGATTAAGTAATTATTACTTTGACGGTAATATTGGGATCGGCACAACCACTCCCGCCACCGCTTTGCAAGTAGCTGGGCAGGTTACACCTGGTGCCGACTCCACGTACGAACTTGGTTCTAGTACTCTTCGTTGGGATGGTTTGTATGTCGGTTCTATTAACGCGGAGGGGAACATTATCGCAGCTACAGACAGCACTTACGACCTAGGTGCAAGTGGTACTGAATGGAGTGAATTATACGTAGACACAGTAAACACAGGAGAGCTAGTAGCAACAGGAGCAACAACTTTCAATGACGTAAGATACTACTGGCCTAACGCTGATGGAACAAGTAATCAGGTGTTATCTACGAACGGTGCAGGTTATCTAATTTGGGCTGATGAAGCTGGGGGAGCTTCAAAATGGACAGACAGTGGTACTCTTACTTATTTGACTAACACTACTGATGATTGGGTTATTGGAGGATCTACGCTAGCGAGTTCTATTTTATCTATTGATGAAAGTGCTGGTGTCTTCTTGTTTGGTGGCGATCAAAGTGCTAATCCAATACTTAGATTTGAAGCTACCGATTCAGATACAGCTGACTTTGGTTTTAATACAAATGATGCTTTTTACTTCACCGGTGGAAATGTAGGTATAGGGACTACGACACCTGCCTCAACTCTTCAGGTAGCAGGACAGGTTACTCCTGGCGCTGATAGTACTTACGAGCTAGGATCCAGCACTTTGCGTTGGGACGCACTGTATGTCGGTTCTATAAATATTGAGAGTGGCCTTAATCCTACTTCTTCTAATTTAAGTGTTGCAGGTAACGTTAACCCTTCAACTGATTCAACGTACGAACTAGGTTCAAGCGCTCTAAGATGGGACTCACTGTACGTCGGTAGTATTAACGCCGAAGGTAACATCATAGCTGCCACCGACTCCACTTACAACCTGGGAGCACAAGGAACAGAATGGCTAAACGTCTTCACAGACAGCATTGAAGCTACAACTACAGC
>Ga0233431_1000774_pt1 | contig 64401 bp, 47 predicted proteins | sample SI_118_April2016_FD_179867 | JGI IMG/M metagenome (GOLD analysis project Ga0233431, IMG submission 179867) | Seawater microbial communities from Saanich Inlet, British Columbia, Canada - SI_118_April2016_200_MG | ecosystem: Environmental > Aquatic > Marine > Inlet | place: Canada: British...
TCATCCAAGGAGAGAAAGGATGCCATCGGTCTCCTCTTGCTGAGCGGGGAAAATGATAAGCCATCTCGGAATCCAAACATATCAAATCTCTAAATACTTCACAACTCATTCCGGATCGCTGTATCGCAAGGCGGGTTGGAAGCCGGAGGTAGCCACTCCGGCCGAACTCCAGGCGCTCAGGGAGAAGTACGAGCTGGTCGGCGGTATCGGTGCGGCGCAGCATTTTTGCCAGGATCTGGCCATTGGTCTGGAATTGGGTTGGAGCGGCCTTCTGGACAAGATTGCCCACTACCGGACGGTGAATCCGGAGCAGAGCAAATTCTACGATGGGTTGGAGCACGTGGTAAAGGGGATGCAGATGTGGATCGGCAACACCGCCAGGGGGGCGGCCGAGATGGCTGCGGAGGAGGAGAATCCGCAGGTGCGCCAGAATTTGGAGGAGATGGCCGAGATCAATGAACGGCTGATCACCGAGCCGCCGAAGACGTTTCGCGAGGCGTGCCAGTGGATACTCTGGTACGACATGGCGGCGCGGATGTACAACGGCAGCGGTTCGCTGGGGCGGCTCGATGTGTTGTTGACCCCGTACTACGAACGCGAGGCGGCCGACGGCACGCTGAGCGACGAGGAGGCGACCTTCCACATCGCCTGTCTGCTGGTCAGGGATACCGCCTATCTGCAGATAGGCGGTCCGGACGCGGAGGGGAAGGACGTGACCAACCGGGTCTCCTTCCTGGTCCTCGAAGCTTCGCACCAGCTCAAGATTCCGGTCAACGTCGGGGTCTGCGTCGGCGACGAGACCGATCCCGAACTGCTGCGCCGCAGCGTCGAGATCATCGTCGAGGACAAGCAGGGGGTGCCCAAGTTTCTGGGGATAGATCGGACTACCGAAGGGTTCGCCAGGAACGATATTCCCCTGGAGGTCGCCCGGCTGCGCGCCTATTCCGGCTGTCACTGGTCGGCGATCCCGGGGCGGGAGTACACCATGAACGACTGCGTCAAAGTGAGCTTCGGCCCTCCCTTTGATATAGCGCTGCGCGAGATGATGGCCGACGAGAACGTGGAGCCGAGCACAGAGGGGCTGTGGTCTCGCTTCGAAAAGCACCTGGGAATCGCGGTGCAGGGGATGAAGGAGAGCATTGACTTCGGGCTGAAGCACATGCACGAAATCTTCCCCGAACTGGTGCTCGATCTGCTTTGCTACGGCCCGATCGAGAAGGGGGCGGATGCCTCGGATGCGTATCGCGGCGGGGTCGAGTACTACAATCTGTGTATCGATGGCTGCGCCCTGGCGACCATTGCCGATTCCTTTGCGGCGATCGAGCAGCGGGTGGTCGAGGAGAAACGGCTGAGCTGGGAGGAGTTATTGGGCTATCTGGATTCCGATTGGGATACGGAGGACGGGGAACTGGCGCGGCTGATGATGAAGAATATCGATCGATACGGATACGGTGGGACCAGGGCGGACGAGTACGCCGGACGGATATCCGAGCTGTTCACCCAGCAGGTGAAGGGATCGCCGACACCTGCCGGGTTCAACTGCCTGCCGGGGATCTTCTCGTGGGCGAATACAATTCCGCTGGGCAAGTCGCTGGGGGCGACGCCTAACGGTCGTCATGCCGGTGACGCCATCTCGCACGGGGCGAATCCTGATCCGGGCTTCCGCACGGATGGGGCTCCTACCGCGATGGCGGTGGCGATCGCCTCGGTGCAGTCGGGGTACGGCAATACCGCGCCGATGCAGATCGAGATGGATCCGGGGGTGACCACGGACGAGGAGGGGGTGGAAAACACGGCGAATCTGATCAAGACCCACTTCGACCTGGGCGGCACGCAGATCAATTTGAATGTGATGGACAAGCAGAAGGTGCTGGAGGCGCACGAGGATCCGTCGAAGCATCCGGATCTGGTCGTCCGCGTGACCGGCTTCAGCGCGTACTTCGCCAGCCTGTCAAAGGAGTTCCGGCAGCTTGTAGTCGACCGCATTCTCTCCGATAATTGAGAACCTGAAGGCGGGTTGGTGCGTTATCACAGGGCGGGTGCCTTCCCGATAGGGAAGGTGTCCCGCCCTTTATTTTGATACGAGGTTCAGGTGAGTACAGACTACGATAAGACACTGGAAGGCCGCATCTTCGACATCGAGCGGTATTCGACACACGACGGTCCGGGGATTCGGACGACCCTCTTTCTCAAAGGGTGCTATCTCAGCTGCGAATGGTGTCACAATCCGGAGTCGATCAGTCCCCATCCGGAGCTGATGTTCGACGAGAATAAGTGTATCGTCGATATGGGTTGTTCGGTCGCCTGTAAGCAGGAGGCGCTCTACTTTGTGGATGGGGAGGGAGAGAGGATTTCTCCGGAACGAGTGGCCCGTTTTCGGGAGCACAAGGAGGAGATCGGAGGGCGGGTGTACGACGAGGAGGCCTGTCTGCTTTGCGGCAGCTGCGTCGATGTTTGCTACGCCCGCGCTCTGGAGCTGGTCGGGCGGAAGATTTCGGTGGCCGACGCCTTTTCCGAGTTGGAACGGGATCGGGCTTTTTATGGGAATTCGGGGGGCGGGGTGACTCTATCGGGTGGGGAGCCGCTCTACCAGCACGAGTTCGTCGAGAATTTGCTGGCCGTCTGTCACGGGAGCGGTCTGCACACGGCGCTCGACACCACGGCGTACAGCCGCTGGGAGGTGATCGAGAGGGCGCTGGCGCACGTCGATCTGGTCCTCCTGGATATGAAGCAGATGGATGGGGAGAAGCATCGGAAATACACGGGGGTCGACAACGAGCTGATTTTGGAGAATGCGGCGCGGATAGCGGAGGTGATGAACGAGCGACACGGGGGCAACGGCGCGGAGAATGAGGGGATGTGGATACGGATGCCGGTGATCCCCTCGCTCAACGACGACGAGGGGAATGTGCGAGAGACTGCCCGTTTTGTGGGCGAGCGCCTGACCGGGGCGGTCAAGGTGGTGGAACTGCTGGGCTATCACCGTCTGGGCGGGGCGAAGTTCAAGCGGATGGGGAAGGAGCCGACGCTGGCGGCGATCGAGCCGCCTTCCAAAGAGCAGCTCGGGGGGGTGCGGGAGATGTGGGAGGAGGAACTGGCGGGAAGCGAGATCAAGATCAGCGCGCGCTAGGGGTCGAGAGAGTAACTCCTCGGTTCTCCGTCAGCTCGCCAAGAGGAGATCAACCTGTCGACAACTTCCAGCAGACAGGTAATCGGATCAGCCGTGCAGGATGTAGTGGCCCTTGCCGAAGAACCAGATCAGGTCCACTCCGTAGGATATACCCACGCCGATAAAGAAGCCGACGACCAGGCCGATGAAGAACGGGCGGAGCTGGCGGTAGAGGGCGACTCCGCCCAGACGCAGCACGATGGTCTTTAAAGCCCAGGCGATGAAGACAGACAGGGCGATACGGCGGACCATCCAGGTGGTGGCGACGGTGAGGCCGACCGGATGGAGGGGCCACCAGTAAAAGCGGTACTGGCACAGAGCGAGCAGGGAATAGGCCAGTCCGCCGATGCCGAAGTAGGCGAGTTTGCCCCAGTCTGTGGGCCAGGGGTTGCGCAGCTGGCGGACCGCCGCATCAAAGGCGATGCCGCCGGCTCCGGCTCCGGGCTGGAAAAACCAGGAGCGAAAGTTGCCCGCACCGTGCTGGTAGCACAGCTGGAGCATGAAGTAGACGGTGGCGACAAAGCTGGTGATGACGGCGATGGCGATGGCGATGGCCAGGCCACGGCGACAGCGGTACAATTCTCCGAGTCGGGCTGCGTGGGCTGCCGAGGGCATAAAGATCGATTCGACGTCGCCAAAGCAGGCGTGGGAGAGGGCCAGGGCGATCAGGCTGTGAGGGGCGATACCGGTGCCGGCGATGGCCAGGGGGAGGGCCTGGGCGGTCATGGGAGCGGTCAGATAGTGCATGCCGACCTGGATGACCAGGCGGGTCATACCGGTAAAGACGATGAGTAGAGTCGCCAGATAGAGGGCGGCGATGTAGATCTCCATTCCCGACTTCCAAAGCCAGAGAAGTATATAAAGAGCGCTGGCCAACCCCCCATAGACGGCCAGGCGATAGGAAAGCATTTCCTCACTGTCATCGAGTTCGCCGCTGTTGCGAAATACGGTGCGCAGAACGGCGCCCAGGTGGTGGCGGCTCATCCACAGACTCAACAGAACCATCGCCGCGAAGGCTCCAAACGCCTGCCAGGAGAGGGTTTGCCAGTCCCAGACGAAGGCGTCGGGGCGGGATACGGTCAGGCCTGCCCAGTTGACCAGACTGGTCTCGAATAGGGTGAACAGGTAAAAAAACCAGATGCTGAAGGAGACGGCGGTGCCGACCAGATACATGAAGCCGATCACCGGGAAATAGACGAGAAAGAGGATAGGACGAGTGCCGGGGATGAGTTGCAACGGGGTTCCCCGGTGGAGGCCGAGCTGGGGGAAACCAGGCTGGAAATAGGCGATGATGTTGAACAGGATGACGGCGAGCGGCACGGCGCAGCCGAGCCAGAAGGCGCGCGAGCGGAAGAGTGGAGGGAAGGAGGAAGAGGGATCGGTCTCGATCAGGAGCCGGGGGACTTCGGTGATCGGGAAGATCAGGCGCTCGTTGTCGACCCAGTGTTTACGCAGGAGGACCACCAGACAAAAACAGACGGCGTAGATGGCCAGAATCAGGCTCATCCACCAGAAGATGGGGAGGAGCCATGCGTCGAATGGTATGGGCTCCCCGGAGGGCAGCCCTTCGTAGAAATAGCGCATGGCGTCGCCGGTCGAGGAGGGGATGGCCCAGTCGGGCAGATAGGGCTGGATATAGGACGACCACTCGTTTTCCGGCGTGGCCCCGTAATACGGTTTGGAGATGACGGCCAGAATGTAGCCGGCGACGAAGATGGGGATGCCGCTGGCAACCAGGCCCATAGAGAGGACGACGATCAGTTCGGCGGAGGTGAAGGGACGGGGGTGGTCCAGGCGCCTGAGCAGCGCGTTGACGAAAATGAGCAGGATGAAGGGGACGCCGACGCCGATGGGAAAGACCGACCAGGTGATCTCGGAGGAGCCGACCATCCAGATGGAGTAAGGGGCGCCCAGGCTGATGAGCAATACCAGTCCCAGACCGAGGAGAAGGGAGCGGAAGGTCATATCGACAAGGCCGCCTAAGGCGGGGCAGGGTGGGTGCTTACAGAGTCGATTCGAGCTTTGAGGAGATCTCTTTCTTCGGGCTTTTCCGCCCTTTTGAGCAGAGCGGTCAGGAGGGTGAGGAGTTCGGTCTGGTCCAGGTGGCCGGGGTCCGGATTCGCCTCGTGAATGGCCAGTGCGCGGCGATAGAATATTCCCGCTTGGCGGGGGGAGTCCTGGAGATTGAGGAGTCGACCCAGATCGAAGCAGGTCATGGCCAGATCCGGGTGGTTTCTGTGCAGATTTCTCTCCTGGAGAGCAAGGGCTCGTTGGTAGGAGGTGGCCGCCTGCCGGTACTGACCGAGGATGAAGTGGTGGTAGCCCTGGGCGTGGATCTTGAGGGCCATCGATCGCTTGCTCAGGGAGTCGGCCCGGGTGAATTCCCCGCGGTCGCGGTAGAGGGCGGCCAGCTTGCCCAGAGCGGCGGGGAATCCCCCGTCGCGGGCTCGTGGCTCGCGGATATCCAGGAGGTGAAGGTAGAGGCTTTCGGCCCGTGCCGGCTGGCTTTCGCTGCGGTAGAGATCGGCCAGTTTTTCGAGTGTAGAGGCGGTGCCGACATCTTTTGGGCCGCGCTGCGTTTTGCGGATATCCAGGAGGTGGAGATAGAGGCTTTCGGCCCGTGCCGGCTGACCGCGGATCAGGCAGAGATCGGCCAGTCGGTCCAGAGTGCTCTGCAGAGCATTCTCTCCTTCGGGGAACTGGCGGGCGACCGACAGGGCCTGTTGCAACTGTTCGTCGGCTTCGTCGTGGCGCCCCTCTTGCATGGCGGCGAGCCCGGCCTGGAAATGTTTTTTCCAGGCGGCCACGTGCGGATCTTCGGGTGGCGGGGAACCGCAGCCGGAGAGGAAGGTCCAGAGTAGGAAGAGGGAGACGAGTGGGGTGATGGGGCGCATGGGGATAGGCAGGAGATGGGATGATGTGAGATACCGGAAGATGACTCTGGCGGTCATCGGTGGGACAATATTACTTATTGGGTTCAAGTTCGTCAATGAAGCAGTTTTCTTCGAAAAATTGCGCATGTATTAGCATCTTCCGACGTTTCTTTGGCTATATTGATTTCTCGAGGAAAATTGGATGGGCAACCGCGTTTTTACGAGGGGTAGAATTTGATCGGCACCTGGAGAGTATGCGCAGCAATTCTACTGATGGGGTTATGGAGTTCTGCATGGCTTGTGGGAGATTCCAGTGCAGATGAAGGGGTTCAGTTCGTGGATGCGACGGCCGAACTGGGTATCGACTTCGTCCATCACAACGGGTTGAGTCCCGAGCGTCGGCTTCCCGAGACGTACGGTGCGGGGGGGGCGCTCCTGGACTACGACGGGGATGGAGATCTGGATATCTACCTGGTCGACGGGGGGGATCTCATACGCGGACGGGGAACGTCGATCAATCGGCTCTATCGAAACGACGGAGCCGTTTTTACCGATGTCACCGCTGTGGCCGGCGTGCCCGGAGGGGGATTCGGCATGGGTGCAGTGGCTGCGGATTACGACAACGATGGGGATGTCGATCTGTATCTGACCAACTGGGGGGAGGATATTCTCTATCGGAACGAGGGGGATGGCAGTTTCAGCGACGTCACCCGTCGGGCCGGGATAGACAATCCGCAGTGGGGCAGCAGCGCCGCCTTTCTGGATTACGACAACGACGGCTGGCTGGATCTGATCGTGGCCAACTACGTCGATTTCACCGTGGAAAACCATCCGTGGTGCGGGCACCCGGTGCTCAAACTGCGGTTCTACTGCGATCCGAAGGAGCACGAACCGCTTCGGGATATTCTCTATCGGAACGAGGGGGACGGCAGTTTCAGCGACGTCAGCGAGGAGGCGGGCATTACCTTTGCCGGCAACGGGCTGGGAGCGCACTGCTGGGACTACGACGGGGACGGGGATATGGATATATACGTGGCCAACGACATGAATCCGAACTTCTTTTACGAGAACCAGGGGAACGGCCGGTTCGAGGAGATCGGTTTGCTGTCGGGGGCGGCGCTGAGCGCCGACGGGCTGCCGATGGCGGGTATGGGAGTGGACTCGGGAGACTACGACAACGACGGAGATCTGGACCTGTTCGTGACCAACTACCAGCTGGAGAACAACACGCTGTATCGCAACGATGGGATGGTCTTCACCGAGGTCAGCTTCAGTTCGGGAATCGGGGAGATTAGCCTGAACTACCTGGGTTTTGGCACCGGGTTCTTCGACTACGACAACGACGGCTGGCAGGATCTGTTCATCACCAACGGCCACGTGCACGACAACATAGAGAAATTCGACGCGATCGTCACCTACGCCCAGAAGCCGCAGCTGTTTCGCAACGAACGGGGACGCTATGTGGATCGGAGCAGGGAGATGGGGCAGCCGTTCGAGGAGGGGTATGTGGGAAGGGGGGCGATGTTCGGGGATCTGGACGGGGATGGGGATCTGGACATCGTGGAGACGGGGTCGGGGTATCCGGCCAAGGTGCTGCGCAACGACGGGGGGAATGCCAAACACTGGCTGCAGGTGGAACTGGAAGGGCGGGTGAGCAACCGGGATGGGATCGGGGCGAAGGTGTATGTGGAGGTGGCGGGTCAGCGCAGCTTTCGGGAAGTGAAGGCGGGGGTGGGGTATCAATCTTCGAGTCAGACAGCGCCGTTTTTCGGTCTGGGAGAAGCGGAACGGGCGGATCGCGTCGAGGTGGTGTGGCCGTCGGGTATCCGACAGGTGGTGGACGGAGTGGCCGCCGATCAGATACTCGAACTGGTGGAGCCGGAGTGATTGCGGGTGGGCTCTGTCCGATGATGCTTCCGGAGTTGCGCGTTTCCCTGTGTCAACAGCAGTCTGAATAGGCCGACGGTCGTTCAGTTCTCTTCGGCAAGCGCTTCCAGGAGATTTTCGATGCGCTGCTGCAGGAGGCTATCGGAGTCGGTCAGGGCCAACGTTGCCCCTTTCTGCAGCGAACTGCGGGCGTCTTTGGGCCGTCCTGCGGTGATTTGTCCCAGGCCGAGATAATACCAGCCACGGGGGTCTGCGGGGGCCGCATCGACCGCTTTTTGGTAGTAGACCAGCGCCTCTTCGTGCTGTTTTCCCAGGCTCAGGATGCTGGCGGAGTTGATGAGAGCCATAAAATGATCCGGCTGGGCGTTGAGGGCCAGTTGGTAAAAATTCCAGGCGGCCTGGTTGCGCTGATGCTTGAGCAGAATGCCGGCGATCTTGTTGAGCATATTGGCATCGCCGGGTGCCAGGCGACCGGCTTTGAGGAATTTGTTGAGCGCCTCGTCCAGGTAGCCGTGCTGGGCGAAGAGTTGGCCGAGGGCGAAGTGGTGGCCGGAATCTTCCGGGGCGTTGAGGATGGCGGCGCGCAGCTTTTTCATCTCCTTGGGCACGTCGGGATCGCCATCGCCGATCGGCTGCAGATGCTGATAGCGCTTCATGGCGTCCGTGGCGAGTTCTTTTTTGCGGAGTTTGCGCGCCAGCAGGGCGGTTCGGTAATACGCTTCACTAAAGCCGATGTCGAACTGGGATGCCTTTTCGAAGGCGGCCAGCGCCTCTTCCTGGAATCCCCCTCCTTCCAATGCTCGTCCCAGGTAATAGTAGTGGGTGGCGTCTTCGGGGAAGATCTCCAGGGCTTTTTCGATCTGCGCGGCGGCGTCGGCAAAGCGGTCGGTGCCCAGGTAGACCTCGGACAGGCGGCGGTGCACACAGGACTGGTCGGGGGAGATCTCCAGGGAGCGCAGCAGGTATTTTTCCGCCTGGGCGTAGTCGCCCAGCTTGGTGTATACCCCCCCCAGGTTGACGTAGGCGAGAGAGAAGTCCGGCTCCAGGTGAACGATTCTTTCCAGCGCTTCGATGGCCAGGGCGTAGCGGCCGGCGCCCGCATAGGCGGTGGCTGCCAGATTGAGCAGTTCGACAGAGGTGGAGTCGAGGGCCAGCCCCTTTTCGCAGATTTCGATGGCCGGGGTGAAGTGGTTGCCCTTGAGTAGTTCCCTGACCTGGTGGATGTGGGGAGCGACGGCCGACTCGCCTGCGGTCGTCGCTTCTTTTTGTTCGGCGTTTTCCTCCTGCGATCCGCAGCCGGCGAGCAGGAGGAGGGCTGCGGTCAGGGCGATGTTGAGCAGATACATGATTATTGTCCTTCCTCAAAGCGCAGCACCTGGTCGACGGCGAGATCGCGGTGTATCTCGGTCTGTCCGGTCGGCCAGCGGATTTCCAGCAGGTCCACCCGGGTGCGCTGTCCCAGGCCGAATTCCATTGGAAAGCTGTTGGTGCAGCCGAAGCCGTTGCCGCTGCTGATTTCCGCCTCCTGGACGAAATCTCCCGACTCCACCCGCAGGCGCGTGCCTATACCGTTCCAGTTGGAGGTGGTCCCCTGCACTTCCACCACCAGCCAGTGGTTGCCGTGTCCTTCATTGCGATACAGGCTGTTGTGCCACAGATCGCCGGGATAGTGGCCGCCCACGCCCGCATAGAGATCCAGATCGCCGTCCCGGTCGTAGTCGGCGAAGCTGACGCCGTGTCCCTTGCCCAGATGACCCACGCCGGCGGAAGTGGTGATGTCGACGAAGTCGTCGTCTCCTTTGTTGCGGTAGAGCAAGTTGGGCTCCAGGCGGGGAAAGTTGGGGCCGCCGTTGGACAGGTAGATGTCGATCAGACCGTCGTAGTCGATGTCGCCGAAGCCGGCGCCCATCGAGCCGACGGCGCGGGACAGGCACTTGCCGGCGGCCACATCGGTGAAGGTGCCATCGCCGTTGTTGCGGTAGAGGTGGGGGGCGCTGGGGCCGGCAGCCTGGCCGGTCACCTGCGATTCGACAAAGGAGGCGTAGTAGGCGAAGGCGCCTACGAAGAAGTCTAAGTGACCGTCGTCGTTGTAGTCGAAGAAAAAGGTGACGTAGCTGCCGGCGTTCGGCTCGGATACGCCGGCTGCGCTGGTGACGTCGGAGAAGGTGCCGTCTCCTTCGTTGCGGTAGAGGGTGTTGGGACCGCCCACATCCGATGCGTAGAGATCGAGATCGCCGTCGTCGTCGTAGTCGCCGAAGGCGACGCCCAGGGTCTTGCCGCGGTTGGCGACGCCGGCGACAGAGGCCACGTCGACGAAACTGCCGTCTCCCTGGTTGTGGAACAGCTTATTGGGGGAGCCGTCTCCGGTCACGCCGTCGGCTACGTAGAGATCCAGAAAACCGTCGCCATCGTAGTCGCCCCAGGTGTGGGTGAAGCTGGCGTCCGGGTCGTCGACGCCGGCCAGCCGGGCGACTTCGGCGAAACTGCCGTCGCCGCGGTTTTTGAAGAGGGCGTTGGGAGTGCCCCCCTCCCAGGCGTCGCGGGTGATGTAGATATCGAGCCAGCCGTCGTTGTCGAAGTCGGCGCAGCTGGCTCCCCAGCCGCCCAGGTGGTCGGCATCCAGGCCGACGGCCGCGGCGATATCGGTAAAGCCGGCGCCGTCTTCGTTGCGGTAGAGGGCGTGGTCTGTGTGGATGCCGGTGGTGAAGAGATCCAGATCGCCGTCGTGATCGTAGTCGCCCCAGGCGGAGCCGCGCCCCCGGTCGTATTTGTCGACGCCGAAGAGGGGACCGACGTCGGTGAAGCGGACGGGGGATTCTTCGGTGACCGGAGCCAGGTGGATCTGGTACTGCGCTTTCAGGTCTCCGGGATACTCTCCGTGGAGGGCCAGATAGGCGAGGCGCAGGTTCCACTGGCGCACGTGGCGGCGTCGGGTCCACTGCTGAATCAGCTGTGGGGGAGCCTGTGGGGGAGGCTGGGTGAGGGCGTCGATGGAGAGCTGGTAGCTGTCGATCGCCTTCTGATATTCTTCCATCCGATAATAGGCTGTGCCGAGGAGCAGGCTGATGTGGGTGTCCCGGGGATTTTTTTCGAGCAGGCGGGAGATCTCATCGGCGGCTATTTGCAGTTGGCCCAGCCGCAGACGCGAGGCGGCTGCTCCCGCGGTGGCGGACGGATCTCCCGGCTTGAATTTCAAGATCGATTCGTATTGATTGAGGGCGCGCTGGGCATCGGGGGGGGGAACCATCATCCACAGCTCTCCGAGCATCATGCGCGAGGGGATGTGATTGGGGTGATCGGCGATGATTTCTTCGAACAGCTGTCTGGCGGTCTGCTTGTTTGAGGATTTGGTGGGCACCGCCGAAAAGAGGGCGTTGTCCGCCTTCATGTAGGTCTGGGCGAGCTGGAAGCGGGCTTCGATGCGATCGGGGGCCAGCTGGTGGGCCCGCTGCAGATAGGTGCGGGCTTCGTCGATGCGTCCCACCCGCATGTAGACCTCTCCCAGACCGAGCCAGGATTCGTAATGGGTGGAGTCGATGGCGATGACCTGGCGGAAGGTGGCCGCGGCGTTGCGGGGATCCCGGTTGGAAATGTGGCTCAGGGCCTGGCGGTAGAGTCGGGTAACTTTTTGACTGTCGACTGCGGTCTGAGTAGGTTTTGCCTGGCCGATGGAGGGAGAGGTGGAAAGGAAGAGGAGGAGAACAAAGGGAGCAAAGTAGCTGAGATTGGGCATTGGGGGGAAGGTCCCGGAGTAGTTTTGAGATTATGGCGATCACCGTCGCTGCGTAGAAAACTTAACGAAGAATGGTCGACAGCATCAATCCTGTAAAGAGCAAAAATGGGAAAAAAAGAAAAAAACAAGAAGAAAGCACGGGGTGCGGAGCCGATGCCTGGAGGGAGAAGGAGGTTATGGTGGGGAATCGGGTTGATTGCGGTAGTTGTCCTGAGCGTCTTCGGCTGGTCTCGTTGGGACGCCGAACAGACCGAAAAGGCGGCGGCCGAAGCGCATCAGCAGGGGGATTTACTGCGCGGACGGGGACTGCTGGCGGCGGCGGCGGAAGCGTATGGCCGGGCGGTGAGAGTCAAGCCGAGTTTCGCCGCTGCCTGGAGCAGTCTGGGCATCGTTTCGACTATGCAAGAACGATACGAGGAAGCGGTGGCGCATTTCTCCAGGGCACTGGAGCTGGAGGGAGGGTTGTTCGAAGCCCGCATAGGGATGGCCATTGCGCACCAGAATCTGGGAAACTTCAAGAAGGCGGAAGACAGCTACCAGCGAGCTTTGAGACTCAGGCCGACCTCCGCTGAGATCTACTACAATCTCGGCTGGCTCTACCATCAGGAGGGGTTGTACGAAGAGGCGGTGCGGCAGTATCGGCAGGCGATAGAGCTGAAGCCTAATTTCGTCCAGGCGCTGGGCAACCTGGGGCGGATATACCATCTGCAGGAAAAGCTGCACGAGGCTCTCGAGGTCTATCAGAAGGGGATCGACCTGGCGCCCAAGGATGGGGAGTTGTGGCTGCGCTTCGGCTGGAGCCACATGGTGCTGGGCGACCACGCTCGCGCCAGGGATGCCTATCAGAGGGCGATGGATCTCGGCGTCGAGCACCCCAGGGCTTTTCGGGATCTGGGTGCCATCAGCGAGGGAGAGGGGGATCTCGAGGGGGCGAAGGGCTATTACCAGCGTGCCATACAGATGGAGCCCGAGAACGGGGATTCGTATTACCGGATGGGTAGTCTGATAGAGAGGATGGGTGAGGAGGAGCGAGCGGTAGGTCTGTATCTCAAGGCGACGACGCTGGATCCGGATCACACCTCTGCCTACTACAATCTTGCCCGGCTCTACATCAAACAGGGGCGTCGGGAGGAGGGGCGGAGACTGATGCAGGTCTTTCAGGAACTGAAGCAGTTCGACAAAGAGTTGGAGGAGCGGGAACGAGCGGTGGCGCGCCGACCGGGGGACTCCCGGACCGCCTACGAACTGGGGATGGTCTACTTTGAGCGAGGGCGGTATCAGAAAGCCCTGGAGATGTTCAAAAAGATCGCCAGCCGCGATCCGGGTTTCGCTCCCGCAAGGGAGAAGGTGGAGCAGATCGGCCGGGGTGGAATTCAGCGGGGTGAGGAATAGGGATTGGAACCGATTTCCAGGATGGAGTGGTCCCTTCCCTGGATGACGACCAGAAGCTTGCCGGCGGGCAGGTCGCGGAGTGTCTGTGTGGTGCCGTCCGGCCAGGTGAGTTCGACCAGGTCCACCCGCGTCTGACCGCCCAGGCCGAAGTGGGCGCGGATATCGCTGTGGGACATGTAACTGGAAGCGCCGTTTACGGTGCGATACTGCTCCCTGCCGTCGGCGACCAGGCGGATACGGGTGCCGACTCCGTCCCGATTGCTGGCGGTGCCGAAGACCTGGACGGTGAGCCAGTTGGAGCGATTGCCGCCGTCGTTGCGCAGCAGGGTGGGGAAGTCGTTCATGTCGAGGACGAAGATGTCCAGGTCGCCGTCGTCGTCGTAGTCGCCGAAAGCGGCGCCCCGGCTGGCCTTTTGCACCCGCATACCCGGTCCGGTCTGGTCCGAGACGTCGGTGAACTTGCCCTCACCTCGGTTTTCGAACAGCTGGTTGGGCTGTTTGTAGGTGCTGCCTGCTGGTATCAGGGAGACGTGGGGATAGACGTGGCCATTGGCGACGAAGATGTCCAGATCACCGTCGTTGTCGTAGTCGATGAATTTGGTGCCGAAACCGACTGAATTGATGGTAGGGGTGGCCAGGCCGGCGAGGATGGTGACGTCTGAAAAAATCCCCTGGCCGTCGTTGCGGTAGAGCGTGTTGGTCTCGCGGAAGAAATTGGTGACGTAGAGGTCGGGGTCGCCGTCATTGTCGTAGTCGCCGAAATCGACGCCCATTCCAGCCTCTTCGTCGCCGTCGGCATTGTAGGCTACGCCGGCGAAGAGCGCCTCCTCGACAAAATTGCCGTCGCCGCTGTTCTGGAAGAGGACGTTGGGCGTTTCGTCGTTGGTGACGTAGAGGTCGAGATCGCCGTCGCCGTCGTAATCTTCGGGGATGGCGCCCAGTCCGTAGTAGTCGTTGGCCGCGGCGATACCGGAGGAAAGAGTGACGTCGGTGAATCTGTTGTCGCCGTCGTTGCGGTAGAGGATATCTTCGGTGCCGGGCATGCCGCCCGGGCCGCAGTAGACGACCCCACCCAGAAAGACGCAGTTTTTCTGCTGGGTAGCATCGTCGGGCACATCGCGGATGTCGAAGACTACATAATGGGCGACGTAGAGATCGAGATCCCCATCGTTGTCGTAGTCGAAGAAGGCGGCGCTGGCGCTGAACTGATTGCCGGGAACACCGGCTGCAGAGGTGATGTCGACGAAGGTGCCATCGCCCCGATTGCGATAGAGGATGTTGTCGCCGTAGTTGGTCAGGTAGAGATCGCGGTGGCCGTCGTTGTCGATGTCGCCGACGGCACAGCCGTGGCCCCAGCCGGCATCCCCCACACCGGCGAGATCGGTGACGTCGAAAAAGGTCCCGTTCCCCTCGTTGCGATAGAGGACGTTGCCCGGGCCGGACTTTTGTTCGTGGGTAGCCAGAGTGGAGCCGTTGACTACGTAGAGATCCAGATCACCATCTCCGTCGTAGTCGAAAAACCCCGCCCCTCCTCCTTTGGCCTCCAGGATGTATTTTTTTTCGAGCCCCCCGAAGGTGTGTTGGAAGGAGATGCCGGCTGCTGCGGTCTGGTCGGTGAACTGCGGTCTGGAGAGTCCCTTTTCTTCCCCGGCAGGTGAATGAGATGGCGTTTCCGCGAAGAGCGGAAAGGTGAGGATGAGAAGGGCGGATGAGACGAGAGCGAGTTTCTTCATTCCTCAACCACTACATAGTCCATCCCGGTGAGGGTATGCAGGGCCTGACGGGCGGCGTCGTGGTCGGGACCATCGCGATCCTCCAGCAGATGGACCAGGTTTTCGACTACAGTGGTATCACCCAGGATGCCCAGGGCGCGGGCGGCTTCGGCGCGGACCCACTGGCTGGTGTCGAGCAGGGAAGCGCAAAGGGGATCTCTGGCGCTGGATGTGCGGTGCACGCCCAGCATCTGAGCGGCGATAAAGCGGACGGTTTCGTCCGGATCCTCGAGGGCATTCAGAACTGCCTTTTCGGCCTTTTGGGTCCAGAGATACTGAAGGGAGGCGAGGGCGCGCTGGCGGACGAGAGGAACGGTATCCCGCAGGGCGGTGACGAGATGAGGCACTGCGAGGGTGTCGCGGAGGTTGGCCAAGCTCTCGGCGGCGGCGACGCGGATCTGACTCTCGGGATCTTCTGCGAGGAAGTTGGCAAGGGTAGGAACCAGGCTCTGATCGCCCATCTGTCCCATAGCGACGACCGCTTCTTTGCGCACGGAGGGGTTGGCATTGCCCGCGGTTTGGCGCAGGAAGGGGACGGCGCGGCGATTGCCGATGCGTCCCAGAATTTGGGAGCTGATGTAGAGAAGGCTGTCCGACCCTCCGGTGGCGTGGGCGATGAGAGGTTCCACCGCAGCCCCTTCCAATTCGATCAAGGCGTAGCTGGCATCGAGTCGCACCTTTGGGTCGGGATCGGTGAGCAGGGGGATGTAGCTGCTGGCACGCCTCTCGCTGCAGCCGCTCAGAAGAAGAGTGGGAATGATGCAGATTGCGAGAAGAAGAGGTCGGCTCGCGCGCATAGGATGTGTGCTTCGGGAGGGGGTGAGAAGGACGCCAACTGGAAGTCTCTCCAGCTAATGATGAAGCATCGTCAGTTGACCATCTGCATGAGTCGCTGGGTCATGGAACCTTCCTGGGTCAGGGCGAAGATCATGACGTTGATGTCCATCTGCAAGGTGCGCGGCTGCGTGTTGATGGGCACCCCGCCGATCCCCACCAGACGACCCCGGACGAAGTAGCCGGTCATACCCCGGCCGCTCCAGCTGTTGATACCCGACTTGCTGTTGGAGGTGCCGTTGCGGATGGGAATGCCGCCGCGCACGTCGAAGAAGGCGGTGAAGATCGGATGGTCCTCCGGCAGCTTCTCCGTCCAGAAATCCTGGCCGTTGACAAGGCCGCCGTATTTTTCCAGATATTCCTGACTGACTCCGCCAAAGATGAATCCGCCCGACAGCACATAGCGCGCCAGGTGCTCCATCTCGCTCTCATTGGGAGATCCCTGAGGAATGATGATCGGCATCTCCATCAACCGCGCATCGTCGTAGGTGATGCTGCCGACGAACTCCGCTTTGATCCCGGTGTATTCGTTGAGCGCATCGGCCAGCAAGTCGATCGTCTTCAGGTTCAGACCGGCGTGTCCCACCGATCCCATCTCGATGGAACTGGCCGCGATCACGTGGGCGAACTTGACGAATCCCTTGACCGCCTGACGGTCGCCGGCATCCTGCACCACCATCGCCCGGTAGCGCCCGGTGTCCATGCTGTTGACGTCGAGCATCTCCAGGGCCATGTCGATCTTGGTGTCGGCCACGCGCGAAGCGCTGATGGCGTCGGCCGTCAGCGTCGGCTCCAGGTCGACCGAACTGAGACTGAGGGAAGGACCGGCATCCATCGGACCGGCAAACTGCATGCCCGAGGAACCGGTGCCGCGCAGGATATTGCCGGTGTTGAAGGCGGCGGTGGCCTGCACCTGATCCATGCGCGCCTGCACCAGACGAACCTGACGCTTGATCATCTGGCGTTTGGGTTTGGGCACTTTGCGCAGTTCGAGCGGCTTGGTCAGGCGCGGCTCTCGTTTGACGAACTTGGTGGTGAGGGGGCGGGGCGCCTTTGCCTTGATTTCTTCGAACGGGTCGATGCTGATGGCGACCAGATGGATGGCAACGGCGATCCCCATGCTGACGGCGAAGACCTTGCGCAGCCGGTGCAGAAGGACGTCCAGATCCAGACTGGAAGTCGGGGCTGCAAAGCGAGAGGAAGTACTCATGACGAATTACTCCTGAGGGAGGAGCGGTGCAGAATCCGTTTATAGGGTATTATACCAGTTAACAAGCCTTCGATCAAGACCGGATGGCGTTTGCTCTTCGGGAGAACGATGAGTTGTAGGGTAGTGACTGAGTGAGGTATTGAGAGGTGCTGCGGAAGACTGTTTCGAGAGATGATGAAAAGGGCGCCCACTGAAGCGGTCTTTCGCTTCGGTGGGCGCCCTTGATTGTTGGAGCTCTTGTAAGCTCGGTCGACGCAGCGTTCCTAGTTGACCATCTGCATGAGTCGCTGGGTCATGGAACCCTCCTGAGTAAGGGCGAAGATCATGACGTTGATGTCCATCTGCAAGGTGCGCGGCTGCGTGTTGATGGGCACGCCACCGATCCCCACCAGACGACCCCGAACGAAGTAGCCGGTCATACCCCGGCCGCTCCAGCTGTTGATACCCGACTTGCTGTTGGAGGTGTGGTTGCGGATGGGAATGCCGCCGCGCACGTCGAAGAAGGCGGTGAAGATCGGATGGTCCTCCGGCAGCTTCTCCGTCCAGAAATCCTGGCCGTTGGTCAGCCCTCCATACTTCTCCAGATATTCCTGACTGACTCCGCCAAAGATGAATCCGCCCGACAGCACATAGCGCGCCAGGTGCTCCATCTCGCTCTCATTGGGAGATCCCTGAGGAATGATGATCGGCATCTCCATCAACCGCGCATCGTCGTAGGTGATGCTGCCGACGAACTCCGCTTTGATCCCGGTGTATTCGTTGAGCGCATCGGCCAGCAAGTCGATCGTCTTCAGGTTCAGACCGGCGTGTCCCACCGATCCCATCTCGATGGAACTGGCCGCGATCACGTGGGCGAACTTGACGAATCCCTTGACCGCCTGACGGTCGCCGGCATCCTGCACCACCATCGCCCGGTAGCGCCCGGTGTCCATGCTGTTGACGTCGAGCATCTCCAGGGCCATGTCGATCTTGGTGTCGGCCACGCGCGAAGCGCTGATGGCGTCGGCCGTCAGCGTCGGCTCCAGGTCGACCGAACTGAGACTGAGGGAAGGACCGGCATCCATCGGACCGGCAAACTGCATGCCCGAGGAACCGGTGCCGCGCAGGATATTGCCGGTGTTGAAGGCGGCGGTGGCCTGCACCTGATCCATGCGCGCCTGCACCAGACGAACCTGACGCTTGATCATCTGGCGTTTGGGTTTGGGCACTTTGCGCAGTTCGAGCGGCTTGGTCAGGCGCGGCTCTCGTTTGACGAACTTGGTGGTGAGGGGGCGGGGCGCCTTTGCCTTGATTTCTTCGAACGGGTTGATGCTGATGGCGACCAGATGGATGGCAACGGCGATCCCCATGCTGACGGCGAAGACCTTGCGCAGCCGGTGCAGAAGGACATCCAGATCTAGACTGGAAGTCGGGGCTGCAAAGCGAGAGGAAGTACTCATGACGAATTACTCCTGAAGGAGGCTGAGCGCTTGCGGGAAATCACCCGATCGCCAGGTTCGGGCCCCTCTCCGCGCTTGCGGAATTTCTTTTCGATTTTGCGGATCCAGGCAATAGAGGTAGTGGAATCCACACCGACAATTTCGATTTGCCCCACTTTCTGCTGCGCAGGCAAAGGGCGCCACACATCCAGGCGCAGTCGAACTGTGAGTCCGTCGCGCGCTCCTATGTCGAGGACGACGCGCTTCCTGCCCTCGGCTTCGGGCAGCATGGCTTTTATGCGGCCCTCGAGCGGCAGATTGGCATCGAGTTCGGCAGAGACAGAGGTTATCAATCCGGCCAGCATACCCCGGGCTGTGGCGAGATCGTCGCGGGGTCTGGATATAAACCAGCGGTCGGATACATTCAGGATGCGCTCGACCGAACGGTTCAGAGCCTGCAAATGGACGATATCGGCCAGAAAGCCCTGAATCATGGCCGGATGGGTCCATCCCGGATGTTTGCTAGGATTGTAAATAAACTCGTTTTGACTGTGCGGCACAATAGCCGTGCTGTCGCGCATGGCGGACCAGATGGTTTTGTTTCTCTCCTGTTCCACCAGTCTTACCTCCAGACGGCCGACAATGACCGGTCTGGAGAGAATTTCGTAGGGCTTTTCCGCGCCGGAAAGAGGCACTCTATCAGAGGGGAGGTAGTGGCGGACTTCGTTGCGATAGATCTTGTGATGCTTGCGAACGATTAGATGGACGACAAAATCGACGCTTCCAGTCCCTTCATAGGCAAAGGCACGGCCATCGGGCACGGCGCTCCATCTGACGGCATCGAAGCGGCCGAGATGGTCGAACAAGAGCTGCGCATGGTGGTAGAGATTGCCGATGAAGCGAGCGTGTTCGGTGCGCAAATGAGCGGGCAGACTGTTCGTCTCTACACCATCGGTAACGGCGATTCCGACGCACTGGGTTTGCGGTTGGGAGTAGGCGATTCCCCAACTTCCCCAGACGAGGAGCATCAAAGAGACGGACAGAATGGCTCTCATGGGCTGTCGAAGGTCGAAAAGCATCGGCTCCGGATATCGCGATTACTAGAGTGAGTGGTTTCGATCCAAGGAATTTTGGGATGGTCGTCGGTCAAGTACATAAAGACCGCAAGACCGCCAGGGTTTTTCACTGCCCAATATTTAGAAAGCGCTATAAGGATTGTGTAAAAATGCATATAATATGCATAGAGTATTTGACAAATAGACTATGTTTGTTCCTCGGTAACTCAATTTCATAAGACCGGGGAATACTGGAGCTGTTTTTTGAATATACAATCATAGAGAGGGAGAGTCGAATGAATTGTTTATAAAGGTTATTGCGCCGGATAAATTGGTCTGGTCCTGGTCTGGTCCGATAAAAATTATTGCTTGACAAAATGGTAAAAATTGTATTTGTTGACATGCGAATATCACGATTTTGTTGAGATGCAGGGTTTTTATTATTTATATACATCGTTTGGTTCTTTTAGTATGATGGGATTCATCCCGTTCCCGTTGAGAGAAAGGGGGTGCAGATCCGCAGGTAGTTGGCATTTTTGACGCGAACGAAATTAAATTATTTTAATTCCCGTGTCCCGTATTTAACCGTTGGGGCACTCATTTTTCACCTTTTGGGAGAAATTGTCCATGAAAAAAGTCATCTTTCTCACCGCTATGCTCTGCCTGGCTCTAGCCAGCGTGGCAATGGCCGAGAATACGCTCGTCTTTGAGCTGCCCAAGTTCACGGAGCCGCCCGTTCTGGACGGCGTCAGAGGCGCGGACGAATGGGCCGGTGCCATGGAACTGGAGTGCTCGATTTCGCAGATCCTGCGCGACGGCGCCGAGCACGGCTGGCGCAATCTCGAAGCACAGCAGAGTGAAATTAGCGTCAATCAACTCGTACAGGGCGATGATGAGGATGCGGCTCTGGCGCGCACCGACGACGATGCTTCGGCCATGATCTGGCACGCCTGGGACGACGAGGCGTTCTACTATATCACCGAGGTCAGGGACAACGCCCACGATGTGGACAGCGGCCCCGAAGCCGAGCCGACGCACTGGTGGACGCGCGACAGCATGTCGCTGTACGTAGACCTGAGCAACACCCGCGAAGAGGGGACCTGCTGCGAAGGCCCCTACACCTCGCTGAACATCATCAACTTCATCGGCGCTCCGCAGAACTCCAGCTCCGTCTCGATCACCTGGGAGCGCACGATTGAGGGTACCCGCGAGCCGACCCAGGATCCAGATCTGCTCGAAGGCTTCGAGTACGGCTATCGCTTCGCCGAGGACGAGTTCGGCGGCGAGGCCGACTACGTGATCGAAGGCAAGATGCCGTGGGAAGTCCTGCAGCGCTTCAACCTGCCGGGACAGCCGACCGTAGGCACGCAGTTTGGTTTCAGCTGGATCCTGCTCGATCCCGACGGCAACGACGGGTACGGCGGTCAGATTCAGTGCTGGGGCTGGGCGGATAACCCGAACGACTATTCGACGATGCTGTTCGTCGAGACTCCGGCCGGACCGGCCGCTGGCACCGCCGTTGGCGACGATTCGTGGGGCCGCATCAAGTCCACTTTCGCCAACTAGTACCGGCACGGTCTAAAAAGAATCGATGCTGAAAATGCGATCGGGGATGGACTTTAAGTCCATCCCCGATTTTTTTTTGCTTTTTCGCTTGATGGCCCCAGTCATTGTTCCTACTTTTCCATGCAGACTTCATATACCCATGGTTTTTCCGGCTATTGATTTTTTTTCTACAGGGACCTGGAGGGGTCGAGATGCCCTATCTGCCCAATGACGACGAGCGCGCCCTTGCGAGGCGAGGCTCTGTTCTTTGTCTCCTCTGTCTGCTGCTCCTGGGTCTGGCGGTTTCCCTGGAGGCACAGCGCCATCCAGAGTCGGCAGGCCCCAACGCCTACTACCGGGACGAACCGGAGTCCGCGAGGGATCCGGAGTGGACTCAGCGTCCATCTTTTATTCGCGGTCCCAGGGACCGGTACGAGCGGGGCCGCACGCGGATGTTCCTCTATACCGGCGACGATGTTCCCTACCTGAACTACGCGGACGACAATTACATCCTCTGGCAGCGGCAGACCCAGTCGTGGTTTGCTCTGGGTGGACGTCCCGAAAGATTCAGGAACGTGCGCTGGGATCGCGTCGGCAACTACATGGGGGGGGGATACAATCGAGTTTTTTCGATAGAAGAGACCCGCAGCGGCTCCGACAACAGCGGTTTCAGCATGATCGACCACCGCAATCTGCTCCTGCGGATCGGCCATTACACCTACCACGATCTGCACTGGACCGCCACCGCCGGCGATAGAGTGCGCAGCAAGTTTACGCCGCTCACTCTATCGCAGTCTCACCTGGCCACAGCCCGGCTCGATATCGACTACAAGGGGAAGGAAAGGGCGTCTCTGATCTACAACCGCGGTCGTGAAGATCTGGGACTGTTCTCGACCTGGGGAGCCAGGACAGGGGACGACTACGAATACGGCGGCGACAGTCAGGACGCACCGGTGCTCATGTACGGTTTCCACTGGGAGCACCGAGAAGGGGAGTTCCTGAAGATAGGCACATCCCTGCTGAACCAGATTGTGGCATTCCCTTCCTCGCCCCGCAGCAGCGCCCTGCGCGGGGACCTTCCCTACGAAATGGTAGGACCCAAGACGATCCGGGTCTTCATCGCCGACGACACGCCGGACGATCCGCGGACTACGGCCCGGGTCTACGGTGTCGAGGTCGTCGTTACGGGGGTTCAAGAAGAAGAGGCGGTGCGTTTCTCTTCGAATTCGGGTGATCCGAACTACGACATGCGTCTGATTCCCAGTGTCGACGGTGGACGGGTATTGGCCGGCGGAGGCCTGGAAGTGACCGGTACAGAGGTAGTGATCTTTGAGTTTACCATACCGGCGGATATGACGGTCGAATCGGCTCGCTTCGGAGCAGAGGTGGAAGGGGACTACCGCATCGGCGTTCGCCAGGTCCACGACTTTGCCACCGTCAATAACAAGGGAGATGTCAAGCTGGTGGAGACCCAGTGGCCGGCCACTCCGCTTGCGACCGAGGGGCGGCGGCCGTTCAAATGGTACATAGAAGAGGGGGAAGAGCCGTATTTCACGGTCGCCAGATCGACCGGTCAGGGGGGGCAGGGAAGCAATCGCCGGATGGTCTTCTTCGACTACGGCATGCCGACCGGGCAGAGTTTTGCCTCGGTCAACTGGGAGGCGGATCTGGTCGGCCTGAAACTGAGCGGTGAAGTGGCCTACAACGTGCAGAATTTTATGTATCCGGTGGGGGACAACCTCGGAGATCGCAGCAGTCAGAAAGCGCTCGCTTACTGGGTCAACGGGCTCAAGGAATTGGGACGGGGCAGGCTGGAGATCGGGGGAGAGGTTTTCCGCATGGACCCGGACTACAGCGGCGGCTACGACAGCCGGCGCGGCGGTCTCCCCTTCCACATTGATACGCAGAAGGGGACCCGGGCGAATTCGGTCACCCAGGAATTCGAAATGGTCGAGGACAACGACGACGACGATCAGTGGCCGGACGAGTTCGGCCAGGAGGTCCCCGCCATCGGCCACGAGTATCCGGGCTGGCCGAATGCCCAGGTGTTTCCGGGGTTGGACGAGAATTCCGACAGTATGGCGGATATCGACCGGAATGAAAACTTCATTCTCGACTGGGAAGAGGCGTTCCTGACCTACGACTCCGATCCGCGCGAGTTCGTCTACGGCATTGATTTTAACAACAACGACATCCCCGACTTCAGGGAGAACGACGACCTGCCGGATTACCCGTATCGCCGGGACCAGAAGGGAAACCATCTCTTCCTGCGCTTCAATCGGCTGGGGTGGTTTGGGGACTTCATTGCCATTGGTCGGTATCAGAGCGAAGAGATCGCCGGCGGAAATGAGGCGAAGGCGATCTACCTGCGCTACGCCTTCAGCGCGCAGCGGGTGAATGTGGGTGATCTTAAGCTCAATTACGACATCAAGAAGGTGGAAGACGCTATCCCCGACCACAGCTATATCTTTTTTGTTCCACCCGACGATCCGGATGTCATCCCCTGGTTGAACCGGCCGGATGGTTTTCCGGAAGATCCGGGGAAGTACCGTCCGGCTACCCCCGATCTGCTGCTCATGCGCGACAGCTGGGTGCAGACGCTCTTCGCCGAGTCGAAATACGAGGGGTGGACCAACGTGAACGTGGAAAACTCTCTGCTGTGGCAGCGGAACAGCCAGGCGGAAATAGAAGCGGGGGAGGATAGCGATCTCGCGCAGCCGGAAGATGTGCGTTCCCGGTTTGGATTGAGCAACAAGATCGACTATACCTGGAGTCGGGGTTCGTTGACCGTGACGCCCAAATTCAAGCATCGCCTCCTCTACGAAAATGTGGACAGCGAAGAGGACCCCCGCCGCTCTTTTTCCGATTTCATTCCGATCGTGCTGGCCTTCTACAAGCTGACGGCCAACACCCAGCTCATGGCCGGAGTCCAGGGACTGCCAGGGCTGCCGTACAAACACTGGGATCGGAGCGACAAGAGCGGCACCTTCACACAGTCCGATTTCGTGGGGATGATCAGGATGAATTCGGAGTATTTCGGACGCGATCTGTCGTATTTCTTCGGCTATCAACGGACGAAAACAGAGTATTCACGTCTCAAAGAGCGCGACACGAAGCACGGAATGCTCTTTATGGACCTGATGGTTCCCTTCTAAAATTGCCCAAACCGCGCAGAATGCTATGAAACGGTTTAAGATCGCTTTTCCGCAGATGCTGTGTCTGGGACTCTTCATCGGATTCTGGGGCTGCGCTTTGACGCCGCCGCCGGAGCTCGAATATTTCGTCAAAACCGACGCCGTATTACCCGACGGAGAGGTATACTACATCGATCCAGTCGACAGCACCGTGGTGTGGAACCAGGAGGGGGTGCAGGTCAAAGTCAAGTTCTACAACGACGAGATGCTGGATGCCCGCTTCCCCGAATACAGCCCCTACACTCTAAAGGGGGTAGTCGTTCCGGAACTGGGCTACACCCCGCCGCTGTGGACCGCTTTTGAGATTACCGTGATCAACCGCACCCGCGAGCGGGTGGAACTGGATCCGACACAGCTCATGATCCGTCTGGACAACGGCCAGCACTACTACTGCCGGCAGGGTGTGGGAGGGTGGCGCGACGGTGAGGAGTATTTCAACTACAGCTATCTGAAGTGGGGGAGCCGCGCGGGCAATATCCACTACCACGCCTCTTTTGAGCGGAACGACATCTGGCGCAAGACGGAGTTTCTGCGGGAAAAGCCGGTGCGCAAGGGGAAGAAATACGTCGGGATAGTCACATTTCCGCCGCTGCCCCCGGAGACAAAGTCGTTTACGCTCGAAGTCAACAACTTCATACTGGGGTTCGACCGGTTCCAGGTCGGCTATGGCAATCCCGTGGAGTTCACCGACCTGGTTTTTGAGTTCAAAGTGGACCAGGGCGTCGTCGAAGTGAGCGAACAGTAGATGAAAAAAATCTGGATATTCATCATAGGCGCCGCGCTGGCTGCGGCGGTCGTGCTAAGTGGATGTGGGAATTTGAAGTACATCGCCCTGAAGGGGACCAGCGTTGCCAATCCGCCCACGGCTCTCGTCAAGGTCTATATCAAAGAGTTTCCGGTTAAGAGCAAGGCCAGTCTGGTCGATCCGACTGCGGCGGTGAGTTCGCCCTACGATCCGGGGGCTCGTTCGACCGGTCCTTCTACCGCCAGTGGACTGGTGGCGAATACCCGCGATATAGAGATCTCCCGTCCTTCGCGATTAGAGGATCTGGCGGGGGCGGTGCTGCGCGAACTGCGGAAAGAGAAGGTGCGGGTTTTCTTCGATCTGGATAGGGTGACCGATCTGGAAGAGGTGCGCGATATCTCCAATCCATTTGAACTGGTCGCCAGCGATTCCGAGGATGCCGCATTGGAGATCAGCGGCAAAGCTCTGATTCGCAGCCGGAGAGTTTCGAAGCAGTTCACCCAGAAGACGGACAATGTGGAGATCGAACTGATTATCAAGGATCTGAAGACCGGCAAAGTGCTGGTAAAGGAACCTATGAAGGTGGGTATCCACCTGACTTTCAACTCCGTTGAATTAGAGGAAGCCATGGCGGTTGCCGTGGTGACCCACCTGACGCAGAGAAGCCCGTTTTAACGGTGCGGTGGATCGGTTTTTGTCTGATGGTGCCACTTTTGGCAAATTTACCCTGCGAGGCTGAACTGCGGACCTGGACGGCAGGAAATTCCGCCGATTTCGGAGCGGGGAACCTGGACGGTGTTCAGGTGCATCCGGACAGTCTGGTGTTGCTCGGGCGCCTGCCGGCGGACAGAAATCTGGCGTTTGGACGCCCGGTCGAAGACGATCTGGGCAACGAGGTGCCTTTGAGCGACGGCAGTATCGAGTTGGCAAAAGGGGAGTGGGTTTCGGGTACTCCCAGGGTCATTGGCCGACAGTTCATGGTCGATCTGGGCATGGACCGAGCCATCTCGAGAGTGCGGATTCTGGCGGGAGCGACTGCGTTGAGTCAGCCGGAATCCTTTATGCGCGGCTACCGCTTAGAAGCGGCAACGCAGATAAATAACGACTTCTGGCGTCTGCTGGCCGAAGAAAAGGCGAATTTCAAACGGAACGTCGATACGGCCGTGGATTCGACGTGGAAGGTGTTGGACAGCGAGGGGGATTTTTTGCCGCGGATGGGGCGTTTCGTGCGTTTGGAACTGATCAGTCAGGACCGCAGCAACTGGGTCAGCTTGGGAGAGATCGAGGTGTTTGGGGTGGGGTTTGTCGAGGAGGGGAATATCGAGGGGGAATTTTCCGCTGCAGAGCCGGTGAACGTGGGCCGCATGCGCTGGGAGGCCGAGATTGGGGAACAGACCCAGGTAGAGATGCGGTTCCGCGGCACGAATGGGGAACAGACATGGCCGGAATGGGGGGAAGAGGCAGCTGACAGCGATGTGCTTTTCAGAGGTGAGGAGCCAGCCATTTACTTGCAGTATCAGGGATTGTTGAAGACACAAGAGCCGTTCAGCACACCGGCTCTGCGGCGCGTCGAGGTGGAATACGATCCCGTCCTGGTGGCGCAAGGAGTCTCGGGAAGTGTCGTTCCCGACACGGTGCGCAAGGGGGAGATCTTTCCCCTGAAATATACGGCGGAGATCGAGGTGGGGATGGGCGATTACGGTGTCGATTTTATCCGTCTGGACGGCGTAGAACTGGCGATCGAAGAGGTGAGTCTGGACGGAGGGATCTTGTCCTACGACGAGACGCTCGGGCGGGGATATCGCTGGGAGGGGATTCCGAGCGAGGAGAGCACCCTCATCGAATTTGCCCCGAGCGAACAGATAGCGCAGTCGGCTGTGGTGCAGATCGTCGGGCGGGGGTTGTTTTTGCAGGACTGGACGCCTATTCAGCTGCAGATGGGCAGCCGGGAACAGGCGGAGCGAGACGGATACGTCAACTGGCAGAATGGGCCGCTGGTTCAGGTGCGGGGTCTGGGTAGTCCTCCCGATCTGCTGAGCGAGATCGAAATCGAGCCGCGTCCGTTTTTGCCCTTTGGTGCAGAGCATTTGGATATTCGCTTTGTCGTGGGCAATGTCAGGGAAACCACCGACGTCGTCGTCGAGATCTTCAGCCTGGATGGCCGCAGGGTTCGCAAAATGGCGCAGGAGGGGAGAGCACGGGCTTACAATTTTGCCTGGGACGGGCGGAATCGGGACGGAAAGGTCGTCGCCCCTGGGCTCTACCTCTACGAGATAAGGGTGGAGACTGGAGATAGTAACGGTCGCACGCGAGGCGCCTTTGTTGTGGCTCATTAGCTGTGTGCTCCTGGCGGGAGCGACTGCGGCCGGCGCCGCTTTCGAAATCGTCGGGATCGGAGCCCGCGCCTGGGCTCTGGGAAGCGCTTTTTCGGCCGGAGTCGACGATGCCGGAGCGGCATGGTTCAATCCGGCGGCCAACGGTCGGATAAAAAAATTCCAGGTGGGGACGACGCACGCTCTGCTCTATCCCGGCCTGGAGGAGACGCTGAGTCTAAACGGATTGGCCGTCGCAGCACCGGTTGGAAGAGGGGGAATACAGCTGGGGCTATCGACGTTGAATTTCCCCGGTTGGCGCGAGCAGGTGGGGGTTTTGGGGTACGGTCGGGGAGTACACCCGCGGTTTTCAGTGGGCGGGAACCTGCGCTCCAGGGGATGGAAGACCACGGGGCTATCGCACCGCAGTTGGAGTGTGGATCTCGGGGGGATATACGAGGTGGGTTGGATCGGCTCTCACGCCTATTTACGCCTGGGTTGGGTGCTGAGCAATATCAATCGCGCCAATGACTCTGAGGGGGGATACGCGGCGGGAAAGACGCCGAGAGGGATGATTCTCGCGGGGAGTTTGCAGATGGGATCGCAGGAGATCCTGATCGACATCGAACGACGCGGCGGAGTGACGGAGATGCGGGTGGGGTACGAGGCGAAGAGCCATAGTCTGGGAGGAGCGGCGTTTCGCGTAGGGGCGAACAGCTTCTCCTCCGATTGGGAGGCTGGAGAACTGAACGCGGGCCTCGGGCACAGTTGGAAACAGTGGCATCTCGACTACGTCTATACTTATCCTCTGCGGGTGACGGGGCTGGGAGGTATGCACGGTTTCAGTATCAGCTATCGTCGGCGCTGAGGGGCAGTAAATATCAGATCGATGAAAATGGAAGTAAGAGGAAATCACAAATATTCGCCGGTACGGTGGGGATATAGCCATGAAAAACGCTAGAAGGAAAACGGGATTCATCCTGTTGCTCGCGCTGGTCTGCCTTGGGCTCTCGAGTTCGGAACTCCTGTCCCAGACTTTCATGCGCAACCGGGACTTCCTCAATCTGGGCTCTCCCGAACCTTATTTGAACTACGGTCGCGAGCCCTACGATCCCTATCCCACCATCAACAATGCGCGGAATAGATACGACCGCCTGGGTGGGTATCTGTTTCGCGGATTTGATGTATTCAGCTGGGAACTCTCACGCCCGGGGCAAAGCGCCATCGACACCCGGTCGGATCAGTATCTGGGATGGTTCAACAATGTCGTCATCCTCAACGATTCGTATCGCGGGTGGAATTTCGCCCTGACGCTGGGTGAGGATATTCGCACGAAGCTCACCGATCTGACCATGATGGATCCGCGTTACTACGGCATCCTGCTGGACGGGACTTCGTCGGACAACAAGTTTACTCTGCTCCTCAGTCAGGGTGGATTTATGCACAATGTGCCGAAGTTTTCGAAATTCCAGGATACCAGGGAGCGCTCTCCGGTGCTGACCTTCGGCGGGCACTGGGAGACCCAGCTGGGCAACGTGCTGAAATTGGGAGCCACTTATTACAATCAGCACATGATGGATACCTTCAACGACAAGGGATCCTTGCTCCAGGGGGATATGCCCCACAGCATGCTGCCGCCCTCGTATATCACCGTGGCGATCGAGGATGATTCGCCGGAAGATGCGGCCACTCCGGCAGTGGTTTACGGCGTGGAGATCATCGTTACCGGCACCTCCCTGGGTCAGCCGGTGCGACTGACCAGCATGGATCTGGATCCGGACTACGATCCGACGTTGGAGGGGGTGGTAAGAGGAGGCACGCTGCGCACCGACGGCGGACGGGAGGCGCAGGGGCAGGCAGAGCGCGTCTTATACGAGTTTCAGATGCCCGAATTCATGCTGCCGGCATTTGGCGACTACGCCGCCAATCCGGACGTTCCCCTGGCGGGTATCACGATCGAATCGGTGCAGTTCGTCGCCGACGTGGCTGGAGATTATCGGATCGCCGTGCGCCAGGAGCATCTTCTTTTTAACGAGAAGGATTACGAGTACAATATCGACAAGGAATACGGCCCGGGAGACAGCAAATACCGCAATCCGTTCACCGGTCTGCGGGGGGATGACGCTCTCCTGACGCCGATAGAGGCGAAAGCGGCCGGCGAGGAGATCTTCAACAGCTGGCCGGTCAATCCGGCCGATGCCAGTCTGTCGCAGACGCCGTTTCTGCAGTACAAATGGGATCAGTTCCCCCAAGATGTCTACTACACGGTCGTGCGCTCCGAGGGGCAGAACGCCAACCGGAAACAGGTCTCCTTTGCTTACGGCATTCCGACCGGCCAATCCCTCTACGGGATGGACGGGGAGCTGACGTTGAAGGGTTTTACGTTGAAGGGTGAGTTCGTCACCAATCCACAGAACTTCATCTTTCCGGTGGGAAGCAACGCGGGGGAACGGTACTCCAAACGGACCTGGGCTTATTTTCTGACGGCCACCAAGGATGTCGGTTCGTTCCAATTCGGCGGGGAACTGTTCAAACTCGATCCGGATTACAGCGGCAACTACGACAGCTTCCGCGGCGGCATTCCGTTTTTTACCGATCAGAGCCAGACCGGTCCACAGATGCAGGAAATGTTCATCATGAACGACAATGATGACAACGACCAGTGGGCGGACGACGGAGTCCAGGAACTGCTCAGTGCCGACAAGATCGACTCGGGGATCTTTCCCGGGCTGGATGAAAACCAGGACCTCGTTGCCGACTCGGATCAGAATCTCAACGGCATTCCCGATTGGAGCGAGCCGATTCTGTTTTACGACGCCGAGCCTCCGGAGTTCACCTACGGGATCGACTTCAACAACAACGGCGTGGTCGACTTTCGCGAAAACGACCGCCTGCCGGACTATCCGTATCGGAAGGATCGCAAGGGCTGGCACGCTCTGGTCATCAAGGACGATCTGGGCATGTTCGGGCGGTGGGCATCGATCGGGATGTACCGGCTGGAGGAGGTTGCCCAGGGGAGCGAAGCGAACGCCCTCTACGGCCGCTACGAATACGGATATACCTCTCCCTATTTTGGCAAACTGCGCATCAATGCCGACGTCAAATGGGTGAAAGACGATATTCGCGACGACGTGTACGTCTGGAAGGATTACAGCGACGACCGAATTCCCAGCCCCTTTCCCCAGTGGACGGGAACAACGATTGAAGAGTGGGATCTCAATTCCCAGATTATACCGCCGGACCCCGATCCTCTGACCATGCGCAACAGTTTTGTCAATACAGTCTTTTTCGAATCGCGGATTCGGCAGATCACCGGTCTCAACATCGTCAACAACATCCAGTGGGTGCGCAATTCGCAGCGCGAGGATGAATTCGATGATGGATCGGTACAGGATGAGGATATCCTGTCGCTGATCACTATGGTGAACAAGGCGGACTACACTATCAAGATCGGCGGTCTCAACATCCGTCCCATGTTCAAGCATCTCCTGATGCGCCGCCATTCGGACAAATTGGACAGGGAGGTAGGCAAGGGGAGCATCGAGTCGCTTTCGATCTACACGCCCGTCTTGCGGACGACGTATACTTTTACTCCCAAGTCGGAATTGCAGATTGCCTTCCAGGGTTTTCCATTCTGGCGCTATCGCAAACTGGACCGGGTGGACGAGATCGAAAATTTCAAGGAATGGACCACAGTAGTGATGATGAGCAATCGCTCCGATCAGTACGGTTTCAACCTCGGTTCCCAGTTCGGCTGGATCAAGTCGAGCCGGGAATACGACGATGAGTCGAGAGCGATCGACAATCAGGACAACGCCCGCATCTTCTTCGATATCGTGGCCGGTTGGTAGGAGGGATGGTCGCTTGGCTGAGTGCGGGGGATAGACTGGATTTTTGCAGCAGCGGCTGGCCCTGGAGAATGGCGGGGGACAATCAGGTCATTTCTGGACGAGAACTTAGAGTCGAGAATCAGCGAGGTATGAGCTCATGATCTTCCTAAATCTGCTACTTGTCGCGGCGATGGGTCTGACCGTTGGCATGAGCACCCGTTTCTTTTCACCGCAGGAATTGCAGGATCGGTTTGAGAAGGGGCAGAAGCTCTACGCCTTGGGTGATTACCAGAAGGCCGTGAGTCACTACCAGGCCATCCTGTCTACGGAGAGCAACTCCATGATCGACGTGGAGGATGTGGCGGTCAACGTCGATGAGTTCATCCTCCCGGTGCAGGTGGCCGCTACCTATCAGCTGGCCAATACGCACAACAAACTGGGGCTCGAAAAACTGCAGCGATCCGCGTTTTTGCGGGATGAACAAAAGGAGCAACTGGCGCAGGAGCGGTACGAGGAGGCGTTGGGGGATCTGGGCGCCAGTCTGAGATATTTTAGCAAGCTGGTCGAGAACGAAGGGGTGGATGGCCGCACCCGGGTCATGGCCCAGTACCAGATGCTCGAAACGAGCTATCAGCTCAAGCGATACGAGCAGGTTTTGGAACAGGGAAAGACGTTGCTGCAGAACTTTCCCAACAGCGTGTACGAGACTTCGGCTTATTACAATATGGGCTGGTCGAACTTCGAGCTGGAGCGGTATACCGACGCCATCGAAAATTACAAGCAGGTCCTGTTTCTCTCGCCCAGAGGTTCGCATTCGGATCGATCCCTTCTCCAGATGGCCGAGTGCCACAGTCGCCTGGGGCAGCATGAAGAGGCGATTAAGCATCTGGACCGCCTGATCCGACGGTACGATTTTTCGCAGATGTCGGAGCAGGAGATTATCGAGATGGTCAGCCTCAAGCTGCAGGGGTTGGCCAAAGAGACCACGCGCGAACTGGTCGCCGGCGCACAGCTGAAGAAGGGGGATATATTCGCCGAACAGGGCAAGGTAGAGGAGGCTCTGGCCGCCTATGCGGTAGTGCCCGCTCAGTACGAGACCGAGGCGCGCCTGGTGCAGAATTCCTACATCCGTTCGGCGGAGCTCATTCACAAGACGCGCGGCACCCAGGCGGCACTGGCCGCCTACAAGAATGCGATAGAGAACGTAGACGACAAGCAGTTTCAGGCGCGCACCCAGCTGACGGTGGCCTGGCTCCTCTTCGAGGATCAGGAATACGCCAAGGCGGGGGATGAATACCGCATCTTCCTCAAGGCGTACGGCGATGTCGCTTCCAGGGTCGGCTTCGATCGGGACAAGACGCTGTTCCGCATAGGGCAGTGCTATCAGGCTCATGGGCAGAAGATGCGGGGTACAGATGAGCAGGGAAGCGTTGAGGCACTGGACGAAGCCATAGCGCACTATCATCAGGTATTAGACGAATACAGCGGCAGCGAACTCATTCCCGACGCGCTTTTCGGGTTGGGTTTTAGCTCTCAGCTCAAAAAAGACAACGGCGGAGCCAGGCCTCCCTACCGGGAACTGGTCGACCGTTTTGCCGATAACCCGGCAGCTCCCAGAGGGCTACTCCAGCTGGCGCGGATAGACTACGAAGAGGGGAATCTGGATGAAGCGCGGGATACTTACCTCGCCGTTTTGGAGCGCTATCCCGAAGAGGATCTGCTGAACTCCGTGCAGATGGAGCTGGGTATCATCTACAAGAAGCAGGGGGAGCGAGAGGCGGCGATTGCCGCCTTTGGGGCGGTCGAAGAGGATTTCCCCCACTGGGGCAAAATGCAGGTCGAGCGGGCCGAACTCTACGTGCAGCAGAAAGAGGAAGAACAGGCTGAAGCGGTGCTGGATCGGGCCATTGTCCGGGCGGATGATGATGTGCTGAAGGGGCAGCTGCACTACGTAAAGGGGAAGATTCGCTTCAATGGAGGGGACTTTCCGACAGCGATCGAGGAATTCGCTCAATCTTTGAACCACTCCCCTTCGGCCGAAGTCTTCACCAGCTCCCTATTCAGCCGGGGAGCCGCCTATTACGAGCTAGCCAAAAGGCAGGATGCCGCCGGAGATTCCACGCTGGCAAGGCCGAATTACCAGGCATCGCTGGTGGATATGAAGGATCTGCTGAAAAGGGATATCCCTCCTTCTCTCAGAGACGGCGCATTTCGCACGCTGGGTGCGGGAATGATTCGGCTGAATCAGGAAAGGGAGGCAGCGCAGTACTATCAGGAACTCATCGCCGACAGTGAAGATCCTCAGGAGCAGGCGACCTTCCAGATGCTGTTGACCGAGCTCTACTACGACAAGCAGGATTTTTCCCAGGCGAAGAAATTCGCCCGGCAACTGCTCGACATGGAGTTTGAAGACGACAACGACGCGGGGTATTTCCGCAAAGAGCGGGCCTATTCCATCATCGGCAACGCGCTTCTGCAGGAGAAGCAGTATCAGGAGGCAGCGGAGGTGTTTGCCGCCGGCCTGAAGCGATATCCCAGTTCGGGCGAAAGTGCCAACATGGCCTTTTCTAAGGCATTCGCCCAGTTCAACGGCGAGGACTACGAGACGGCCATCGGGAGTTTTGAGGCGTATCTGGCGGATTATCCGAACAATCGCAACAGTCTACACGGCCACTACTATCTGGCTCATGCCAACCAGGTTCTCACTCGCTATCAGGCGGCGGCGAAGAAGTTCAAGCTGCTCGCCGAGCGCTACCCCAACTCGAACTACGAAGAAGAAGGGCTGTATCTGGTAGGGGAAAATTACTACAACGAGCGGGATTTTGAGAAGGCGGTCGAGGCGTATGGGGAATTACTGGGCAAGTATCCCCAGGGACGATACGGCGCCAATGCGACCTACGCGCTTGCCTGGTCGTATTTTGAACTGGAGAGGATGGAGGAGGGGGTGGAGGCGATGAAGAAGCTGGTGCAGTTCTATCCCCAGAATGAATTCGCTTCCAAGGCGCAGTTTACGGTTGGCGATTTCTATTACAATATTCGCTCTTACGAAGAGGCACGGGTGGCGTATCTGCACCTGCTGGAGAACTACCCCGATGCTCAGGAGACGCCTCGCGCCCGGCGGCTGGTAGCCGAGTTGAACGAAATCCAGGCGACCTTCGACTATGCCAAGGTGATGGAATTCTTCGAGGCGAAGAATTACACAGAGGCAGTGGTCGGGTTTGAGGAGATCGTCGAGAAATACCCCGATACTTATACGGAACTGGCCGCGTACTGCAATCTGGGGCTCTCGTATGAGATTATGCGTCGCTGGAAGGAAGCGGCGGATAATTATCAGAAGATAGTGGAAAAGGGGGGCGATGATCCGGAGAACGCCGATGTCGTGGGCTTTGCCAAGCTGCATCGGGATTGGATCGTGGAGAACAGACTTTGAGCAACCGCCTGCTCTGCAGGCAAGGGATGTCGGGACGGTTGCGGCATACACATAGCGTAAACGACTTTGAGTGCAACATCTTCTTAGATTCCCAGGAGGAGTGACATGGAGCAGAATTTCCTGTTGGATTCGTTTTTAAAAGGTGGCCCGATGATGTGGCCGCTATTGCTCTGTTCGCTGTTGGCCATCGGCGTTATCATTGAAAGGCTGTGGTGCCTTCTGCGGGTACCTGGCGAAGAGCAGGCGGAAGCCGAACTGAACGAGGCGGAAAACATTCTCAGCAATCAGGGAGAAGAGGGAGCGGTAGAGCTCTTCAAGGGGGGGAGTGGAGTGCTCAATTTCGTCTTTGCGGCCCTGCTCAAGCGGTATGATTCCCTGATTCTGGAAAACCGCACGGATATCGAGGATATGCGCCAGGAATTGATTATGGTCACCGAAGAAGCCGGCGTAGACTATCTGGGGCGCCTGCTGAATGCGCTGGGCACGATCGGAGTGCTGTCGCCGCTGATGGGGCTGCTGGGCACCATTCTCGGTATGATCCGGGCGTTTGACGCGATTGCTCGTGCCGGGGCTGGAGATCCGGCGGCGGTGGCAAACGGCATTTCGGAAGCGCTGATCACCACGGCGAGTGGTCTCATCGTGGCGATTCCGGCCATCGTCTTCCACCGCTATCTATCGAGTCGGGCGGACAAGGTCTACAAGAACATCGAACTGTACTGCCACGCTTTCGCCAACACTTTGTTGGTGCGCTTTCAGGCGGGCGAGCAGCAGCAGGCTTAAAAGGAGAAGGCCGTAATGGCGAGAAGACGGCGGTCGAAGGGGAAAAAGAAGCGATTCATCACCAACGAGAGTCCCGACCTGACTCCTTTGATCAACTGCATGTTTCTCTTGCTCATCTTTTTTATGGTGGCCACCACCTTTGTCAATCCCAAGGGGCTCAGCGTGGATCTGCCCGGTGGCCAGGGGGACTCATCCCGAGCGACCAAGGATATGAACATCGTGATCGATCGGGATGGAGTCATCCAGATCAATGGAGAGGCTACCGCGAAGGTCGACCTGGCGGAAAAAATCCGCCAGGTTATGAAAGCCGAAAATACCAAGAACGTAATCCTGGAGGCAGACCGCGGCGTCTTTCACGACGAGGTGGTGCAGGTTGTGGATATCGCCCGTGGCGAAGGGATCGAAGGGGTCGCTTTTGCCAAAGCCGGGGAAGGTTGATGCGGTATGGCGAGAAAGTCACTAGGGGAAGCAGCTAACGCGGTCGAACTGAATCTGACCTCGCTGATCGATGCGGTGTTTCTGTTGCTCATCTTTTTTATGACGACCACCGTATTCGTCAAATCGACTCAGCTCAGGATCGAGTTACCGCAGGCGACGCACTACGATCGGTTGGAGCCGGAAAAGAAGTTGAACCTGCGGATTTCGTCCGAGGGCAAACTCGAGATCAACAGTCAGATGGTGACCATGGGGGAACTAGGTGGTTGGCTCGAGAGCGAAAAAATGCGCACGAGTTCCTCCACGCTGATCATCACCGCCGATGGGGATACTCCGCACGGTTTTGTCATCGATGCCATGGAGGTGGCAGTCATCGCAGGGATCGAAAAGATCGATATCGAGACAGAGGAACCGCCCAAAGCTCAGTAGGAATAATCGAGCGCAAAGAGGGTATCAGCAGTTTGCGGAATGAATCGCCAGCATCTCGCGCAGTCGGATATTTCGCGATCTACTGCAAGCTTCCGAAGGAGAATAGAGCCATGTCGATGTCCCAAAGATTCGTTCAAATTGTTTTGCTGTTGGTGGTAATGGGAGCTCTCTTCGGCTGCGCCGGGCTGATTCCCATCGAGATGCAATATCGGGTAGATCTGGAGCCGATTTTGCCGGAGGGGCGTGGGGAATATTCTGTGGACCCGGACGATAGCTCGGCCGTTTTCAGCGTCGAAGGTGCTCTGATCAAGGTCAAACATCTTCCCGACCAAATACTCAACGAAAAATTCCCTCCCCTGTGGGACGGCAAGCATATCAATCCGTACGCCTCGGGAGAAAAAGATCCGGAGAAGGGATACATTCCTCCTATTTTTACGGTTTTTGAAGTGGCGGTAATCAATAAAACCTATGCCAAGATCGAGTTCGACCCGGGCCATATGACGATGATCACAGACGAGGGGAAGGAATTCACCTTTTACGATGCGGAGCGCGAGAGCGCCAGCCCCAATAACTTCAGGAAATACTACAAGGTCGAACTGGGGATTTCGGGCAACGAAAAGCAGCTGGCTCTAGAGCGCATGGGACTGGTTTACAAGACTGCGTATCACCGGGAACGCCCGGTTTTTCGAGGGGTGGAGCACACCGGCTTTGTCGCCTATGATCCGCTGCCAGAGAGCGCCAAGGAGATTACTCTGCGGGTCGAGGATTTTGTCCTCTCCTTTGATGCGAGCGGCAATCCCGAGAGGACGACCGACTGCGAATTTCGCTTCAAAGTGAACCAGGGGACGTTTGAGATCGTTGCTCCTCAGGAAGGATCGCAATAGAGAATCGGGTGGTGATAAGGGCCGTTTAACATCGACCAGGAGCTGGATATCCATGCTGGCTCCTGGTTTTTTTTAAGGGTTGACAAAGATGGAACGGGGCAGCATGTGGAAGGCAATAATTGGCGGCCTACTGGCGCTGTGTGGATGTGGAGGGGGGCCGGAAGATCCGTCCTTTTTAGCGCGGGTCGGGGAAGTGAATATCACCACTGGCGATCTTCGGAGTTTTGCAGCCAGTTTAAAGTCCGAAGGGGAGGAGGGGAGTGGAGGGATTCCATCTCGCGATCTGCTGCAGACTCTGATTGATCGGCAGCTGCTACTAACAGAGGCACAAACCCGCGGGTTGGAGGAGGGCGAAGGGGTCCTGGAGCGTCTGCAAAAACACCAGACAGAGGGACTGATCGACGAGATGCTCTACCGCCAGATCGCGGCAAAGTTTTCCATATCTTCGCAGGAGGTCGAACAGGAATTCAAGAGGAGGGGCTGGGAGAGTCGGATCAAGAGCCTGGAGATCTTCGTCTCGGAGAGAAGCAAAGCTCAGGAAGTGATCGACGGCCTGGCGGCAGGGAAAGATTTTGGCGAGTTGGGAAGGGTCTACGCAGAAGATCGTCTGCTGAAGGTTCCGATCGGGGCACCGAGATCGGCGACCTATTTCCCCAACGACAGGCCGCGCGAGTTGGTCGACGCCCTCTTTGCCCTGCCCGAGGGAGGGCATACCAGCCCGATTCTGGTAGGGGATGGATTCATCATCGCCAAGGTTGCGGAGCGGAGCAAGATGGAACTGGTGGAGGTGGAGGACAGGGTCGTGCAATCGTTGACCCGGCTCAAGAAGGAGGCCCTCCGCGACGCGTACTACATCTCTTTGCAGAAGCGGTTTGCACTAACCCTGAATCAGACTGGGATGGATCTGGTCGTGCGGTTGCTCCGGGGGGAACTCCCCTTCGAGGGGCTGAAAGAGGAGGAACGCCGTCTGGCAGTCTACTCTTACGACGGGGGCATAGTCGATGTCGATGCGGTGTACGTCGCCATTGCCGGGAAAGAGAAAAGCTGGACTGAGATCGACGAGAGCAGGGTGGCAGGTGAGCTGATAGATCAGCTTTTGCCCCATACGCTCATGGAACAGGATGCCCGCCAGCAGGGATTGGATCAGAGCGATCGGTTCAAACGGTGGATACGGGGTAAAAAAGAAGATCTGATGATCAGCAGACTGCGGTTTGAGGTGCTGGACGAACAGCTCACGATCTCCGAAGAGGAGATCCAGGCTCGGTACGAAGAGAGTCGGGAGCGCTTTCGGGCGCCGGCGCAGGCTCGCGTGCTGGAACTTCTGAGTGAGGATGCCGCACAGGCACAGGTGCTGCGGGGGAGGATCGAGGCGGGAGAGGATATGCACAGTCTGGTGCGCGCACATAGCATTCGCGAAAACGTCGAAGAGGGGATTCTCACGGTTTACGATGCACAGGGACCGTTCTATGGGGAGGCGTGGCTCAATGCGGTCATGAAGGGACCACTCGATGAGCTGGGAGGACCGCTCAAGACCAAAGGGGGGTATTCTCTCTTCAAGGTGCTCGAGAGGACGCCCGCAAGCTACTTTACGCTGGAAAACGAGCGAGTCCGCAGAGCTGTAAACGGGGACATAAAGAGGTTGAAACAGCGGGATCTCTTCAACGAATTTCTCCAAAATTTGCGCCGCAGGTATGCCGATAAGATCGAGATCTACGAAGAGAATATGGAGCGCTGGGAGGCGGCGCGGGGAACAGAATAGGGAGCGCACTGCGCTTGCGTAGACGGAGAGGCTGAATTGTCAGAACGAATGGAGAAACAGCGGCAGAATCCGGCGGGTGATGAGCGTTTCGATATCATGCCGGAGGATGCACCGTTTGAGCCCGGGTTCAATATAAAGACGCTGTGGGCGGCGCTGTTCGTCGGTTTCGTCATGATGCCGGGCGCCATCTATCTGGGGCTGGTCACCGGGCAAAGCATGGCAGGCGGTGCCGAGTGGGTCACCTTGATCCTCTTTATCGAGATCGCCAAGCGGACATTCGTGCGGTTGCGCACCCAGGAGATCATTATCCTCTACTGGGTGGCCGGCGGGCTGGTGATGATGGGTGGCAAGCTGGGCACGGGGGCCAATCTGTTCGGCGGGCCGTTCGGATCGATGATCTGGGATCAGTATCTGATCCAATCCCCTCAGGCGGACGGGCTGCACCAGTACATTCCGGAATGGATCGTGCCGCCCCGGGGCTCGGAGCCGCTGCTGGAGCGGTCCTTTTTTCACGCGGCCTGGATCAAGCCGATCATCCTGCTGGTAGTCAGCATCAGTCTGCAGCGGGTTAATGCGCTGTCTCTGGGCTACGTGCTCTTCCGGTTGACCAACGATATCGAGAAACTGCCGTTTCCGATGGCCTACGTGCAGGCGGGCGGGGCCACGGCGCTGGCCGAAACCTCTTCCAAGAAGGAGGGATGGCGCTGGCACGTGTTCAGCACCGGGGCTTTTATCGGTGCGGTGTGGGGAGTGTTCTACGTGGTAGTGCCAACGCTGTCATCGGTGTTCCTGACCGATACGGTGTCGATTTTGCCGATTCCCTTCATCGACTTCACGGTGCCGATGAAGGCGGTGCTGCCGGCTGCGGTGATGGGAATCGCCACCGATTTGATCCACGTATTGATCGGTCTGGTGCTGCCTTTCTGGATTGTGGTTGGAGCGTTCGCATCGTCGATTCTGGTCAATCTGGTGGCCAATCCGATCCTGTACTCCTATGGTGTGCTGCACACCTGGTCGCCGGGGATGTCGGCGATTCCGACGATGATATCGAACTCTTTCGACTTCTGGCTGAGTTTTTCCATCGGCGGGGCAATCCTGGTGGCGCTGATCGGGTTCTGGACGGCGGGAAAGGCGATGATGGCGTCCAGACGGGAAGGACAGCCGGCGACGAAGAGCGGCCCTTCGAAGGAGCGGGGGGATATCAAGGTGTGGACGGCGCTGGGGATCTGGGGGGCGAGCACGGCTTGTTTCGTGGGGATCGTGTACTATCTGGTGCCGGATTTTCCGGTGTGGATCACGGCGCTGTTCGGGTTTGTATGGACGCCGATCTACTCCTACATCGGAGCGCGGATGATCGGGCTGACGGGGAGCCCCCAGGGGGTGTCGTTCCCCTATCTGCGGGAGGGATCTTTCTACATGTCCGGGTACCAGGGAGCGGCAATCTGGTTCGCCCCGGTGCCGATCTTCCAGTGGGGATACGAAGTGCAGGCGTTCAAGCAGCTGGAGCTGACGCGGACCCGGTTCAGCAGCTTGATACGTCTGGCGGCACTGACATTGGTGGTGATGTTTGTGTGCAGCTTCCTGTTCTGGTCGCTCATCTGGAAACTGGGACCGATTCCCTCTTCGGCGTATCCGTTCGTGCAGAAGATGTGGCCGTTCCACGCGACGATGCAGGCTTTCTGGGCCAAGTCGACGCTGCCCGGTTCACAGGGGGGAGGGTTGGTAACCGAGATCATTCGTTGGGACTACATCTCGATCGGCGCTGTCTTCTGCGGGCTGCTCTACGGGGCGCTGAGCTGGCTGCAGGCGCCGGTGGCGATCTTCTACGGCTTCGTGGCGGGGCTGGGGCAGTGGCCGCATTTCGTGGTTTTAAATTTTTTCGGAGCGTTGCTGGGGCGGACGGTGCTGGAAAAGCGATTTGGCGTATCGCGATGGCGGGCGTACGCGCCGATTTTGCTCGCCGGATATTCGTGCGGGGTGGGATTGATCGGGATGACGTCGATCGCGATTGCGCTCATCTCCAAGGCGGTGTCACAGGTGGTCTTCTGACATGTCTAAATTTACGAATACTCTAGTCCTGATTTTGGCGCTGGGATTGATTCTGGCGGTAGGGGGCTTCGACCCGTCGAGACTCAACAGGGCGGTAAACGGTTTTTTTGGCTGGGAACCGGGCATTGCCGAAGCGGGCCGACTGGTGCCGCCCGAGACGGCTGACGAACTGCGCGCGATAGCCGGTCGAACCTCCCGGGCAAGTATCGACGCAGAGATTCGGCGCTTTGCCGATTGGGGATCCAGGGTGCCGGGATACGCAGGGGAAGAGCAGGCGTATCGATACATTCGGAAGCGGTTTGAGGAACTGGGGCTGACCGATGTGCGCACCGACCTGTTCCCGGTGACGGTGCCGGTGGACAAAGGGGCGGAACTGGTTGTCGACGGAGATCGGAAGATCCTACTGCGATCTCTGTGGCCGAACGGAGTGCGGACTCCGTCGTTGCCCGAGGGAGGGGTTACGGGACCTCTGTTCTACGCCGGTAAAGGGGAGTTGGAGAGCCTGGACGGGAAGCCGGTAGAGGGAGGACTGGCGCTGATGGACTTCGACTCCGGTCAGGCGTATCTCAACGCCGCTTCGCTGGGAGCTCGCGCCGTCCTGTTTTTCGACAACGGGGATGTAAACCGGGAGCAGGCGGCCGACAAGTTCCTCAAAGTGTCGGTGGATATTCCGCGGTTCTGGATCGAGCGGGAGGAGGCGCTGGGACTGATCGCCCGTCTGGAGCGGGAAGAGGTAACGGGGCTGCTGACGGGGCGGATGGACTGGGAAGAGGTGGAGGGGCGCAATGTGTATGGGTGGCTGCGGGGTTCGGAGGGACTCATGCCGGCCAACAGTCGGGAGGGGGAGCAGAAGTGGGGTGAGCAGGTGATCGTTCTGGAGGCGTACTACGATGCCATTTCGGTGGTGCCGGCAGAGGCACCGGGGGCGGAGAATGCGGCGGGCATCGTCGCGCTTTTGCATCTGGCGGAAGTGCTGCAGGAGCAGCGACCGAACTACTCGGTGTTGTTTCTGGCGACCTCGGCGCATTTTCAGGGGTTGGCCGGGATCAACAATTTTCTCTACCGACACAGCCGGCGCAGCGAATACTTCCAGGAGCGGATGCCCGAAGAGGAGAAGATCGATTTCGATCTGATGCTCTCCCTGGACATGTCGAGCCACAGCCGGAGGACGGCGACTTTTGGTTTCGGGACGTTCTACAATTCCAAGTGGCTGACCGACAACTACATCAAATTCATGATGACGCCGTATTCGAAGCGGCTCAGTCTGGCGGTAGAGGAGATCTTCGCGGACACATCGCGCCATGTGGAGGGGATGGCGCCGCCCAAGCGGACCTGGAAAAACTACATGCCGATTCCGCTGGCCTTCGACAGCGAGGCGGCCGCTTTTGTGGGACAAAAGGCGTTGACGGTGGCCGCCGTCAACGACGCCAGGGAGTGGATCGACACGCCGCTGGATCTGCCGGAGCGGGTCGATGTGGAGGAGCTAACGCGGCAGATCGAAACGCTGACGGGGATGGTGCTGTGGGCGACCCGGGACCCGGGGTTGCTCAAGCCGACCAAGCTGGAGTTAGAGGACTACGGCCACAGTTTGAGCGGTTCGATCTACTGGTTCGATCGGGACGTGAATTTTGCGGTGCCCAAGGCGCCGGTGGCCAACGCGCTGGTCACCTATCAGCAGCTGGGGCCCAACAGCGTCGGCGGGGTGCGCTCGCTGATCGTCGATCAGGCGGATGCCGAAGGACAGTTCTTTTTCGACATCATGCGCAACAAACTGAGCAATAAGATCAAGGCGTACCAAATCGATCCCCGTGGAGAGATCGTGTCAGCGCCGGATATGGGGCAGGAGGGGGACGAGACCTACCCGATGGAGCACCCCTGGGGGTGGTGGGAAAACGAGATGCTGCAGGTGGTGTTCAAGTGTCGGGCGCTGAGCCTGTTTGAGATCGTCGACTCGCAGTATCTGTCGGTGCTGGACTATATGACGGTGCTGGACGACCGGGACGGGGTGCCGCAGTCGTGGGGAGCGGACTACGTGGAGGACCAGAGCACGGAGGAGGGGAAGGTGACGCTGGCATCGGTGGTATATGCCAGGCCGGGGAAAAGGGTGAAGGCGCTGATGAGCACCAGTCTGTTCGGGGTGCGCTATCTGTTGAGCGGCGCTCCGGCGGGATGGCTGGAGGATCCGGTGCAAGCGGAGGTGATGGATCAGGAGCACCTGGAGGAGGCGTACGGGCGGGGTTATCCGGTGGATGAAGGGGTGCTGTTGCATCCCGCGTTTGCCGCAGCCCGGGATATGTGGGTGCTGGACGACGCCCGTATCAAGCAGCTGGCGCGCTACGGGGTGCGCAACAACAAATTCATGCAGCTGCACGAGGACGCGCGTCTGGCTCTGCTGGCGGCACAGGATCATCTGGAGAACCGGCGGTTTAGCCAGTTCAAGACGTCGGTGCGCAAGGCATGGGGGCTGGAGGCCAGGGGATATCCGGATGTGAAGTCGACGGCGGATGATACGGTGTACGGGGTAATTTTCTACTTCGCGCTGCTGCTGCCGTTCTCGTTCTTTTGCGAGCGGCTGTTCTTTGGATTTTCCGACGTGCGCAAACAGATCCTGGGGGGAGCCGGCTTTTTTCTGGGTATCTTTTTGATCATGCGCTTCATCCACCCGGCGTTCAAGCTGAGTTCGTCTCCCTACGTCATCTTCCTGGCATTTGTCATCTTCGCCATCGGTGGGGCGGCGCTGTCGATGATTCTGGGGCGCTTCACCCGGGCGGTGGGGGACCGGAAGCGGGCGGCGGCCGGAGTGCATGAGGCGGACATCGGCAGGCTGAGCGCGACGGCGGCGGCGGTAGCCCTGGGGGTATCCAATCTGCGCAAGCGGAAGATGCGCACGGCGCTGACCGTGATTACGCTGACCCTGTTGACCTTTACGGCGCAGGCATTCACTTCGGTGGAGAGCTATCTGAAGTTCTACCAGATTCCGCGTCGCAACGAGCCCAGCTATCAGGGGGCACTGTTGCGGGATCGGGGCTGGAGAGGGCTGCAAACCTCGGTATTGGATTACGCACACAGCGCCTTTGAGCCGGGCGCCCGGGTGACGCCGCGCTCCTGGTACATATCGCAGATCATCGGCGAACGGGCGTATGTGGACATCGAGCGATATAGCGACGGGCATACGCAGCGCAGCTTCGCCTTTGGACTGATGGGCGTGAGCCCCGAGGAGAAGGAGGTGATGGGGATCGATCGCTTCCTGGTCGGCGAGAAGAGTCGCTGGTTCAGGGAGGGGGAGAACCGGGTGTGCATTCTACCGGAGAATATGGCCGAGATCCTGAAGATTGGGGCGGATGACGTTGGCCAGGCCGAAGTGTGGATCATGGGGCAGTCCTACAGGGTGATCGGCGTGATCGACGGAACAAAGGTGGACGAACTCCGCGATCTGGACGACGAGAGCTTGATGCCGGTAGATACGGTGGCCGAGGCAAAGAAGATGGCGGAGATGTCGGAGCTGGATCCGAGACAGATGGGCACGGCGTCGATCGAGACGTTTACCCATCTGCTGGCCGACAATATCGCCCTGTTGCCGTATCGAGAAGTGATCGATCTGGGAGGTACGCTGCGCTCGGTCGCGATCATCAACTTTGCCGGTTCCAAAGAGCTGTTGGTCAGCGTCGAGGAGTTCGTCTCGCGCGTGGCCATGCCGCTCTTCGTCGGCGAAGGAGAGCAGGTGCGGGTGTATACGTCGATGGGATCAGCGGCGGTGTCGGGGCTGAGCAGCGTGTTTATCCCGCTGGTGATCGCGGCGCTGATCGTGCTCAATACCATGATGGGGTCGGTCTACGAAAGGGATCGAGAGATCGGTGTGTACAGTTCGGTGGGACTGGCACCCAATCACATAGCCGCTCTGTTCATCGCTGAGGCAATGGTGTTCGCCACGGTAGGTGCGGTGCTGGGGTATCTGGTGGGGCAAACGCTGACGCTGGCGCTAGTGCGTTTCGATATGATGGGGGGAATGATCATGAACTATTCCTCCCTATCGGCGATCTTCTCTACGGTGATCGTCATGGCCACGGTGATCATTTCCACGCTGTACCCGGCGCGCAAGGCGGCCTCCATGGCAGTGCCGGATGTGACTCGACGCTGGAAGTTTCCGGAGCCGGAGGGGGACGACTGGCACTTCGACTTTCCGTTTACTATCGGTCGGAGAGACACACTGGGCACCTGCGCCTATCTATACCGGATCTTTTCGGCGTACGGAGAGGGATCGGTCGGCGACTTCATGACCGAGGGCGTGGGATTGCAATTGGCCAGAGGGGGAGAGGATCCGGTGTACCACCTGGACCTCCAGGTCTGGTTGGCGCCCTACGATCTGGGGGTGAGTCAGCAGGTCGTTCTGCGGATGCTGCCGGCCGATGATATTGTCGGCATCTACGGGATCGAAATGGAGATCCACCGGACCAGCGGCGACGTGGCCTCGTGGCAGCGGCTCAACACCAGCTTCCTCGACGTGCTGCGCAAGCGGTTTCTGGTGTGGCGCACGATTACCCAGGAGATGCGGGAGGAGTACGCGGTGCTAGGACGGGAGTTGACGGAAGAGGGACAGACGGTCCGGGGATAGAGATCGTCTGCAGGAGTTACAGGTTCACATTACGGGACCAAGTCCCTAAATTCTCTGCAGCGCATCGGTGAGGGGCAATTGGCGAAAGCTCTGCTTCAGTCTGTCGGCAGCCATGCGTTCCTGCCACTGTTCGCGCAATTTCTGCGACGCATCGTCGGCAGGGACTGAGTCGATAACGGCCAGGGCGAAGTCGCGAAGCAGACCGCTCTCGCATTCTACGGTGAGATCAGCCGGTGCGGTTGCCCCGGTTTCAGAATAGGCAAAGCAGCGCCCGACATTGCGTCGGGCGCTTTCCATTTCAACGGGCGCGATCTCGGCTTCGCCAGGGTCTCCATCCGGAACCAGCAGGACGGTCACGCCCCGATCGGTAATCGCCTCGACCGCGTGCTGTGGATCGGTTCCGACGTGGATGTTCTTGTGGTGTGGCCAGATGTCGAACATGGAGTAATTGGCACAGGGAGACTCGCGCTGAAAAGTGAAGAAATCCGGGTAGGCGAAGAACTCCGATCCGCGTTCGCGGTAGCGGTCGTAGAACGCCGTCACATACGCCATGATCAGGGTAATGGCGCCGATAGCCTCGAGTCGATGGGGGATGGCGATGCCGAGGCGGTCGATGTCGCGAACCGACGAGAAGAACTCCGCGTGGGGGACAGCCTCGCCGCTCCAGGCGATATCGAAGTCGGTGCCTCTCAGGCTGCTGCTGTGCATGGCGTATCGAACTCCCTTTTTTTCACGTCGATCAGATTTGCGGATGTCCGGATATTCGAGGGGTTCCTCTCGTAAATTCGCGACGCCATCCGGATATCCGCGGTGCCATCCGGCATCAGCCGTGCAGGATGGGGTGGCCGTTGCCGGGGAAGAATATCATGTCGACGATGAAGGAGATGCCAACGCCCAGGAAGTGGCCGACGATGAGTCCCATGAAAAAGGGAGAGGCCTTGCGGTAGAGCTCGATGCCGCCGAAGCGCATGATGATGCTCTTGGCCGCCCAGGCGATGAAGATCGCCACCGCCTGGTTGCGGATCATCCACACGGCGGATACGGCCAGACCGATTGGATGGATGGGCCACCAGGGGAAGCGGTACTGCATGAAGGTGAGCAGGGACATGGCCGCGGCGCCGACGCCGAAGAAGGTCAGTTTTTGAGTGTGGAAATCGGCCGGGGTCTTGATCTTGGCCATGGCGTCTTCAAAGGAGCGCAGTCCGGCTCCGGAGGAGACGCGGAAGAACCAGGAGTTGAAGTTGGAAGCCCCCTGCTCGTAGCCCATGTAGAGGATATAGGAGATAGAGGTGACGAAGCCGACGAGAACGGCCAGGCCGATGGCCAGACAGAGACCGCGTCGGCTCATGCGCATGGTGGCGTGGAGCTTGGCGGCATGGGCGGCCGAGGGCATGAAGATCGACTGGACATCGCCGAAGAAGGAGTAGCACATGCCGAGGGCAACCAGACTGTGGGGGGAGATGGAACTGGTGCCCAATGTCATCATGGTCATGGCCTGGCCGACGATGGGCGTGGTCATGTAGTAGATACCGGCCTGGATGACCAGGCGGGTAATGCCCAGGTAGGCGATGAGCACGCAGGCCAGAAAGAGGATGGCGACGGTGTAGGACATACCGGCCCGGTGCAGCCAGGCTAGCATGTAGATGACGCCGAGGAGCAGGCCGATGACTGCGGTCCGGTAGGAGAGCAGCTCGCGGGAGTCGTCGACCGGATGATGCAGATTCCAGGCCTTGCGGAAGACGTCCTTGAGGTGATCGCGGGCCATCCACAACCCCCACAGGACCATGGCGACGAAGGCCCCCCAGCACTGCCACGAGGTGGAGGGCAGCCCCCAGACGAAGGCGTCGGCTTCGGTCACCCCCAGGCCGAAGCGGTTGAAGATCCCCTCTTCGAGCATGGTGAGAACGTAGAAGAACCAGATGCTGAAGGAGATGTTGAGATTGGCGAAGTAGGTGAAGCCGATCACCGGAAAGTAGAGGCGGAAATTGGCCGTGGGAAAGCCGCGGGCGATCTGCACCGGATAGTCCCAGGCTATCTTGGGAAAGAAGTGGTAGAAGAAGCCGATTATGTTCCACAGGATGATCAGCATGGGGATGCTCACGCCGATCCAGAACAGGCGATTGCGCATGATGGCCGGGAGGCGCGAGGAACCCCCGGAGTCTTCGAGCAGGGTCTGGGGTATTTCCATCAGGGGAAAGGCCAGGCGCTCCCGTTCGACCCACTGCTTGCGCAGGATGACGACCATGGTGAAACAGACGAAATAGAGAGTCCAGACAAAGCTGAGCCACCAGAACATGGGCATGACCCAGGCGTCGAACAGGGCGTTCCAGGGCGGGGGTTCGCCGAGGGGCAGGCCCTCGAAGAACCAGGTCATGGCCATGCCGGCATTGCTGGGTATCAGCCAGTTGGGCAGATGGGGCAGGATGAACTGGCCCCATTGGTTCTCTGGAGAGGCGAAGTAGTGGGGCGTAGTGGGGATGGAGAGCAGAAAGCCGACCATAAAGATCGGAATGCCGGTGACCACCAGGCCCATGACGGCAACGGTGATCATCTCGGCAGGCCGCATCGCCCAGCTGCGCTTGAGAGATTTGAGCAGGATGTTGAAGAAGATGAGACAGACGAAGGGGAAGCCGACGCCGATGGGGAAAAACGACCAGGTGATTTCGGAGGAACCGAGTACCCAGATGGCGTAGGGGGCTCCCAGGCAGACGATCAGCACCTGGCAGATGCCGAGAATCAGGGAACGCAGGGTCAGGCCGCTCGCCGCACCTGGTTCAGTGAGGGGTTCGGACATGGACTATTTCTCCAGGCGTTCGATGGGTAGAGAAGGGCCACTCAGGATCATTTTGCCCCAGGTGGCGTCGTCGTCGCCGGTGCCGTAGATGATGAAATGGCCGCCGTAGGGTCCTCCGTCAGGATCGGTGTGGACGATCTCCAGTCCGTAGGCGTCGCCCTCTTTTGGAGGCGTCCAATCGGGGTCGCTGACGCCGAAAGTGGAGGCCATGTCGACCCTGGCTTCGAGGATGAAGTCGGCCGGACTGTCTCCCCATGGATTCATGCGGATCCGATAATCGACGGAGGCGGTCGGCAGCGGCTCTTCGACGTAGGTGGAATCCCGGGTTCCGTGTCGCCACCAGGCGGCATAGGGCGGCCTGGCGGGATCGATGACGAAACAGAAGGCGTTGTCTCCCTGGCCGAAGAACTCGGACGACAGGTCGCGCGGCCCTTCGACGAACCAGCAGATGCAGTCTTTGAAATACCAGCGCTTGTCCTGGTGGGCGGGGTCGTCGACGTCGTTTGCGTTGTCGCGCACCTCGGCACCCAGATAGAAGTTCTCGGCATCCCATCCCAGATAGTAGCGGGCCTGCAGATCTTCTTCCAGGGATGGTTCATCGCCGTGATCGGTGAGGCGGTTGCGCTCCCCTGCGTCGTACCAGGGGGCGTGGCGCAGCCGATAGTTGTCCCAGAGACCGTCGGTGAAGGAGAAATCTTTCCATTCGCTCAGGTCGCCGTCGATGACCGGCGCCTGCAGGAGCAGCGGGGCGTATATTGGACTCTCCTGGCTCCAGCCGGCCAGGCTGGTCCAGGCGAGAAGCAGGCCGATTACAAATCCTCTTTTCAGCATCGTCTATTCCTTTAAAAATGGTTCACTGGCAATCAGGCCGACGCCTTCTTCGATGGTGAGCAATCGATCCGCCGACTGATCGCGCAGCACGTCCACTGCGCCGCTGGGCCAGCGGACTTCCACGCGTTCAATTGGGAATGTGCTCGATGATCTACTGTGAATGGACAAAACTTACCCTCTTCGAGGAGGGCGGTCAAGCAGGTGATGCCGAGCCCTTTACGGGGTGGCGCTCGACGCCTTTGGCGGCTGCCGTCTTCGACGGCGCAGCCTTTGGCACAGACGGTGTCTGCGATAGATGGAATGAGTAGAGAACCGGCTACAGCTCTATCGGCAAAGCGTGCAATGCAGGTAGAATTATCAGAGTGTCCATACTCCATCGGCGCTTGCGGCTACAGGCCGGATTCTCTAATATTCTCCTCTATTAGTAAGGTTTATTCATCGCGGCAGAGGGGGACTGTTTTGCAGAAGAGTTTGTTGATACTGGCCGTTGGTTTGACGCTATTGATTGGCGGATGTGGTTCGGACCGAAAACCGGTACCGGGGGAGCCTACGACGGTGGTGCTGTGGGAGTTTGGGGGGGTGCCCGGGCATCTGAAGTGGGTCAAGAAGGCGGTAAAGGATTACAACGCCACGCATAAAGATATTCAGATCGAGCTGGAGTTCCGCGACTGGGCGACGCAGCGCGAGAGTCTGATCAGCACCACGATCAGCGGTGAGGGGCCGGATATCATTCGGGTACACCATAAATACTCGGTTGAGTTCGGTGAACTGGGCGGTCTGTACCCCCTGGATAATTTCGAGGATTTTCCCCAGATCAAGGAGAGGATCCTGGACAACGTCTGGGAGCAGGTCTCATTCGAAGGGAAGCACTACGGTCTTCCAGTCACAATGCTGCCCTTTATCATGGCGGTGAATAAGGGAATTCTGGATGAACACGGTCTGGAGATTCCGCAGACCTGGGAGGAGGTGAAAGAGATTGGACCGGTGCTGAAGGCGGACGGAATTCACGCCCTCACCATGCCGGGAGGGGTCAATCTGGATACCGCCTATCGCTTTCTGGCGCAACTCTACAGGGCGGGAGGGCGGGTGTTCAACGAGGATTGGACCGAAGCTGCGTTCAACGGGCCGGCGGGGGTAGCGGTGCTGGAATTTCTGCTGGAGATGAAAGAAAAAGGCTTCTTCCCCCGGGCCAGCGCCGCGTATCGGTTCGACGAAAACGCGGCACACTGGAGCACGGAAAAAGCGGCGCTGTCGGTAGAGGGACCGTGGTGGCAGAGCACGGTATCGGGGAACTACGACTTCGATCTGGAGAAGCTGGTGCTGGCGCGGGTGCCGCGGCCGGCAGAACTGCCCGGAGATCAGCCGTCGCGGACGCTGCTCGATGTAGTCATGATCTCGATTACCGGGTACAGTCCGGTTCCGGAGCAGGCGTGGGAGGTGCTCAAAGCGCTGAACGTGGAGGACCCGGTTTGGCGCACTCCGAATCCGGCTATGGGGGGCATTCCAACCCAGAAGGCGGCGTACGCCCCCGGGGTCGAGAGCGAGACGATCGATCTGGACGTGCTGGCGGCGGCCGGGGCGAACGGTCTGGGATGGCCCGGCCATCCGGCGATCACCGAAATCCAGCGCCACATCGCCGATGCGGTGAACATGGCGCTCACTGGTTCCGCGAGCCCGCAGGAAGCACTGGACTTTGCTGCGGAGGAGGTAGACGAGATTCTAAATGATTTCTAACACGACGCTGCTGCACAAGAGACTGACGCCGTATTACTTCCTGACGCCGGCGCTGATCGTGCTGGTGCTGGTCATCCTCTATCCGGTCTTCAGCAACCTGGTGATGAGTTTGCACAAGGTGAAGCTGATGAAGGGGGGAGGAGACGAGTTCATCGGCCTGGCCAACTACGCCAAGCTGCTGGGCAGCCGGACATTTGTAAAGAGCGTGGGAAGTTCGGTGCGGTTCACCCTGCTGTCGCTGCCGATCGCCTTCATATTGGGTTTGACGCTGGCGCTGATTTTCAACGAGATCAAGAAATACCGGCCGGTATTCACCGCCTTCCTGCTGGTCCCCTGGGCGATCGCGCCGGTGGTCACCGGGTATATGTGGCGGTGGCTGTTCCACGATAGCTTCGGTCTGGTCAACTACTTTTTGCTGCAGCTGGGGCTGATCGACGAGAACATCATCTGGTTGGCCCAACCGGACACGGCGATGGCGGCGGTGATCGTGGCGAATATCTGGCGCTTTATGCCGTATATCACCATCATGCTGCTGGCCGGGCTGCAGGGAATTTCGACCGAGCTGTACGAGGCGGCGCATGTGGACGGGGCGAACGTGCTGCAGCGGTTCTGGTACGTCACGTTGGCGCAGCTGCGGCACGTGATCGGCGTGGTCTTCCTGTTTGCGACCATCTGGATGGTCAACGACTTCGCCCTGATCTTCATCATGACCGAAGGGGGACCGGCGAAGGCGACCCAGGTGGTGCCGATCACCATCTACCAGATCGCTTTCGAGCATTTGAAGCTGGGGCGGGGAGCGGCGGCGGCGCTGATTCTGCTGCTGTTCCTCCTGGCCATGAGCATCATCTTCATCCGCGTGGTCTTCAAGGACAGGAGGCGGGGCAATGAGGCTTAAAACTCAGGCAAAGATCAGAGCATGTATCGCCTACGGTCTGGGCGGCCTGTGCGTATTCTGTTTGATACTACCGCTGATCTGGGTGGTGACCACCTCTGTCCGTCCGATCGCCGAAGTGACCAGCACGCCGCCCATTGTGATTCCGCGTTCGATCACATTCGACGCGTACGTGGATATGTGGGAAGCCGGGCCGTTTGTCAAGTATATCACCAACAGCATCATCATCTCTCTTTCGACTGCGATCATTGCCCTGAGTTTCAGCATCTGCGCGGCGTACGCCTTCTCCCGCTTTACCTTTCGCGGCAGCAGTTTCCTGTTGATGCTGGTGGTGATGTCGCAGATGCTGCCCGGTTCGTCGATCCTCATACCGCTCTTCCAGGTGATCCGCTCATTGGGGTTGCTCGACACCCATCCGGGGATGATTCTGATCTATACCGGCTTCGCCATTCCGTTTTGCACCTGGCTGCTGAACGGATATTTTCAGGCGATTCCGGAAGAACTGGAGCAGGCGGCCCTGATCGACGGCTGCTCGCGGCTTTCGCTGCTCTACCGGATCATTCTGCCGCTGGCGGCGCCGGCGATCATCGCGGTGGGGACTTTCGCCTTTTTGCTGTCGTGGAACGAGTTTCTCTTCGCCTTCGTCTTCACCAAGTCGCGGGCGCTGACCATTCCGGTAGGGCTACGCGCGGCTTTCCTGGGGCAGTACGTGAACAAATACGATCAACTGTTCGCAGCATCGCTGATCTTCAGTCTGCCGCCGATTGCTATTTTTGTAAGTTTGCAGAAGTACTTCGTGCAGGGGTTGACGGCGGGGGCGGTGAAGGAGTGATCGAGAATGCCGATTTTTTGCCCAATAAATGGAGGAAGCTGTCTATGCTGAGGTTCGCCCTTTCGCTGATTGGTGCGCTGTTGCTGAGTTCCTGTGGACAGGGGGGGGATGACGGGGGAGAGCAGCGGTTGAAGGTGGGGTACGTGGTCAACTACATGTCGCACGAGTGGTATCAGAATATCTGCAAGGCGGCGGAGGTGCGGGCGAAGGAGATGGGGGTGGATCTGGTGATCGCCGATGCGAATATGGACGTGGCGGCGCAGATTTCCAAGGCGGAGAATCTGATTGCCCAGGGGGTGGATGTGCTGGTGCTGACGCCGGTGGACGCCAAGGCTATGAGCGCGGTGGTGCGTCAGGCAAAAGCGGAGGGGATCGGGGTCATCACCGAGTCGAATCCGGTGAAGGGGACGGACACGTATGTGGGGATCGACAACAAGGCGAGCGGCAAGAAGGCCGGGGTCTGGTTTGCGGAATACGCCCAGGAGCGGAATATCGAGCCAAAGGTCTTGACCGTCGGATTGCCGAATTTCGAGGACTGCCGGCTGCGGGTCGAGGGGTTTAAGGAGGGGCTGAAGGACGGGGGAGTGGCGTATGAAATCGTGCAGGAGGTGGACGGGCAGGGATTGAAGGAGAAGGCGCTGAAGGCGGCCCAGGACGCGTTGACCGCCCATCCGGAGATCAACGTGATTTTCGGCATCAACGACGACTCGACCACGGGCGGCATGGCGGCGTACAAGGCGGCCGGTCTGGACGAGGAGGCGCTGACGGCGATCGGTTTCGGCTTTGAGGGGGTGGTGGGACGGACCGCGCTGCTGGGGGACACGCCGTACCGGGCGGCGCTGGGGATGTTTCCGGAGTTCGTGGGGATTTCGCTGGTGGAGGCGGCAGTCAAGCTCAGCAAGGGGGAGAAGCTGCCGGCGCACTACCAGACGCCAACGGTGATGATCACCAGGGAGAACTTCGACCGGTTCTACAAGAAAGAGGGGTACGGGTACGCCATCGATGTCGCCGCCATTCGTCAGTTGATGCCATGAAACGCCCCAAATTTCTGAACGCTCTGCTGCACAGCGAACAGGCCGGGCTGCTCATCGCCTTCGTTCTGCTCTGTCTGGTTATTTCCTTTCTCACGCCCGTCTTTCTGACCGGTGCGAATATCAAGAACGTGCTGCGCGATGCCTCGCTGATCGCCATCGCCGGGATCGGCATGGTGATGATCATCCTGCTGGGGGAGATCGATTTGAGCGTGGGATCGAGCCAGGCGCTGGTCGGCATTCTGGCGGTGGCGATGCTCAACCAGACCGACAGCGTGGGCGTGGCGCTGTTGGCGGCGCTGGCGACCGGGGCGTGTATCGGGTTGCTCAATGGTCTGCTGGTCACCAGGGCGAAGATCAACTCGCTGATCGCCACGCTGGGGATGATGGCGATTTTGCGCGGCACGGCGATGGTGAGTACCAAGGCGGTGTCGATCCAGGCGGAGATCGATCTGTTTGCGGAGGTGGGGACCGGCTATCTGGGACCGCTGCCGATTCCGGTGCTGATCGCGCTGGCGCTGTTCGTGCTGTTCTACTACGTGCTGCACCACACGGTCCTGGGCCGGTATATCTACGCCATCGGCGGCAACGCCAGCGCCGCCCGGCTGTCGGGTTTGGCCGTGGACCGGACCCGGGTGGCGGTCTTCGTCATCGGCGGCATGCTGGCGGCACTGAGCGGTTTCATTCTGGCCTCGCGGCTGAACTCGGGGCAGCCGAACGCCGGGTTGGGGTTTGAGCTGCAGGTGATCGCCGCGGTGATTCTGGGCGGCATTAGTCTAACCGGTGGGGTCGGCACGCTGGGGGGCGCTTTTATCGGCATTCTCATCCTGACGGTGCTCAACAACGGTCTGGTGCTGCTGAACGTCTCCTCTTTCTACCACGACATCGCCCGAGGGGTGGTGATCATCCTGGCGGTCTATTTGGACGGGCGGCGGAAGGAAAGTCTGCTGAAGCGGTTGTTAAAGAGTTGAAGCGGTTTCCCGTGGTCTGCGGAATATTCCCTCGATAAAGGCGGACGAACCATGGCCGATGTTCCGGTCATTTCCCTGCAAAAGATGCACAAGCAGTTTCCCGGGGTGTACGCGCTCAGGGATGTGGATTTCGATCTCCACGCCGGCGAAGTGCACGCGCTGGTGGGGGAGAACGGAGCGGGGAAATCGACGCTGATCAAGATCCTGTCCGGGGTCTACGACTACCAGCAGGGGACGTATTTGATCGATGGCGAGGAGGCGGAGATCGGTCGACCCATGGACGCGATCGAGCGGGGGATTAGCGTGGTGTATCAGGAGCTGGAGCTGGTGCCGACGCTGTCGGTGGCGGAGAACGTCTTCTTCGGGCGGCTGCCGCACACGCGCGGTGGGCGGGTGCTGTGGGCGGAGCTGTACGAGCGGACCGAGGAACTGCTGGGTCAGGTGGGATTGGATATATCGCCCCGCACCCAAGTCGGGCATCTTGGGATCGCCGCCCAGCAGCTGGTCGAGATCGCCAAAGCGCTGTCGCTGCAGGCACGGGTGATCGTCATGGACGAGCCGACTTCGGCGCTGAGCCCCCAGGAGATCGAACGGCTATTCGAGTTGATCGAACAACTGCGGGGGCGGGGGGTGGGGATCGTGTACGTCTCGCACAAGCTCGAGGAGATCCTGCAGCTCGGCGATCGGGTGACGGTGCTGCGGGATGGGGAGCGGGTCGGCACCGAGCGGACGGAAGATCTGGATGAGAAGCGGTTGATCGGTTTGATGGTGGGGCGGGAGATGGCGGAGGGGGTGTCGAGGTCGCAGGTGGAGGTGGGACCGGTGATCCTGGAGGTCGAGGGGCTGACGACGGCCCGGGTGGAAGAGGCTTCGTTCAGGGTGCGGGCGGGAGAGATCGTCGGTTTTTCCGGTTTGATGGGAGCGGGGCGGACGGAGCTGGCGCGCGGAATCTTCGGGATCGATCCGCGGAAGAGTGGGGAGATTTTGCTCGGGGGGGAGCCGATTCCGACCAACGACCCGCCGGCCGCCCGACGGATGGGATTGGGGATGGTGCCTGAGGACCGGAGAGGGGACGGTATCTTTCCCCATTTGAGCGTGTCCGAGAATATGACGATTGCGGCGCTGGCGCAGTTCGTGCGGCGGAGCCGCATCCAACCGGAGCGGGAGCGGGAGGAGGTGAACGGGATGGTTGCGGCGCTGGCGATTCGCACGCCGAGCGCAGACCAGATGATCTCCAAGCTGAGCGGGGGCAATCAGCAAAAGGTGCTGATCGCCCGCTGGCTGTTGAAGGAGAATCTGAAGGTGCTGTTCGTCGACGAGCCGACGCGCGGCATCGACGTGGGGGCGAAGGCGGAGATCTACCGGTTGCTGGACGACCTGGCAAAGCAGGGATTGGCAGTGATCGTGCTGTCGTCGGAGATGCCCGAGATCCTGGGGCTGTGCGATCGGATCTACGTGATGAGCGGGGGGCGGATCACCGGGGAGTTCGGGCGAGAAGAGGCGACTCAGGAAAAGCTGCTGGAGAGTGCTCTGCCCAGGGAGATGATGGAGAAGTAACTTTGGCTGCAGATGGGACGGGCGCGGGGTATGGATTCTGCCGGGTGCCGGTTATGGCCCTTCACGCAGGTGATTGGAGATTTCTCGCCCTTTACCGGTGGATCGGGAAAAAGCGGATCTTTCGCTTCCAATGCGAGGTGCTATATTACCCGAAAGCGATCGTTTCTTATTCTTCCGACAGTTGAAGGAGGATACGCCGTGAGATTGTCATTGTCGTCCCTACTGGTGAGCGCGTGTTGTATCGGCTTCTCGATATGGCCGAGCTGTGCGCCGATGCCGCCTATGGAGGAGGATCAGCAACAGCAGAAAGAGGAGGAGGAGAGGTACCGGGTGAGGATTGCCTACGACCCGATTGCCCCTCAGGCCATTCGCGGCTTCCTCCATCTGGGGCAGGTCTATTCCGTCACCATGGGATCGGTGGGGGTCGGTGTCGGGGCGGGCAGCCCCAGGGATCTGGATCTCATCATCGACGCCCTGAACGAATTCACCGATATCGAGACTTCTTTCACTTCGAGCATGACCTACAGCGATCCCCGCCTCCTCGATCTGCCGATCATTATTCCCCAGAGCGAGCCGAATGAGGTGGAGATGGAACGGCTCGTCAGCTATCTCCTGGACGGGGGGTTCGTTCTCGATCTCGACATCGGGTTCGACGCCTATCGCCAGGGGCTGTCCAAGTACGGGGGGTTGCTGTGGGGGGATGATGTGTGGGTCGAGCATCTGGAAGCGGATCATCCGATTTTTTCCTCCTTCTTCGACGTGGGCGGAGGAACTCCTCAGAGCAACCAGCGGGTATCCCAGAGGAGATGGGGGAACGACCAGCTGAGGGGGCTCTTCATCGGGGAGCGGCTGGTCGGTGTGAGGTTTGGGGTGCGCGAGCCGGCGATCAACACCGATCCGGGTGCGCTACCTCCGGGGACGCGCCTGAGCGAGGAAGAGATCATCGGGAGGAACACCGGGTCGGACGAGGTCCGGCGTCAGCAGATGGCGGTCAATATCGTCGTATTCGCGCTGACGCAGGAGGGGTCGATCGGGCATCGTCTGATGCGCGCGGGAGGAGCTGCCGGGGAGTGAGATGCCGCTCCTCAGGGGATGTCGGGTGAGTCGTATTGGAATACCTCCTCGACGTTCTTTCCGAAGGTGCGTGCGATTTTGAATGCGAGCGCCAGGGACGGCACATACCGTTCCTTTTCCAGGACGACGATCGTCTGACGGGTGCAGCCGGCTCGTTCGGCAAGCTCCTGCTGAGTCATTTCGTCGTGCTCGAAGCGGAGACGCCGAATCTGATTGCGGATCTCAGCTTTCGCCATAGCGCGCCATCTTCCGATAGCCCATCAGGACGCCGAGGGACAGGCCGAGACTATAGGCTATCAGGGAGGAAAAGAAGATGAGATACACGAAGACCATCGGGACCGCACCTGCACCGTGATAGCGCAGGGTCAGAAAAGTCAGCCACGCGGCGAGTGTCAGGATCATGGCGACCGACTGGACGCGGGGTGCCCGATCCAGGACCCGGAGATCGCGTTCGTCGGATACGTCCGTACCGTCTCTTTTTGGCAGGCTGAAGGGATCGATCAGCAGCGAGGTCATGATGGCGCCGATAAAGAGGCCGAGGACCGTCAGTTGCATGGACGGGTCTCGATCGTAAGCCTCGATTCCCCGCACGGTGAAGAGGGCGACGATGGCGACCGCAAAGACCAGGCCGATCGTCAGCGACCACCAGGCGCACTTCTGGAGTCGCGTCATCGGTAGTCCGTCGATGGCTTCGAGGGCGGGGCCTCGCTGTTTGAGATAGACGACGACCGCCAGCGCGAGCAGGACGAGTACGGCAACGGCAATGAAGGGTATCATGGCTTCCTTCCGTGGGAACAGTGGGGAGCTCTCGCAATTTTTGAGCCCTCGTAGTCTGAGGGTAATATATTTCTTCTATATTGTCAAATATTTCTTACATAATGTCCTAATTTTCTTTCATTACTTCTTTCTGGTTCTGTTGAATAGAAATGGCTGCGCGATTTGACATGTGCGGATTATATGCCCTATTATCAGGCCGCAAACCCGACTTCGTTCATCTGAAGCCAGGCCGGAGCAAGCGCGATCTTCGCCATGCCCGGTTGGGATGCCTGGCAACCTCTGGAGAAATTAGATGTTCAAAATTACAATACCAGTCGCCATTATATGTTTGGCCTTATTCGCCAATATGGAAGCTGCGCACGCCGACGCCGGACTCGATACTCTGATCACCCATTACGAGCTCGATGAGAGCATCTTTCCCAACCCCGAGCGCGGATTCTACATCTATTCCAACTTACTTAAGCTCGATGCCGATATTGGCAGCAGACGCGACGAGGGGCATACGCTGGTCTGGGGACAGATCCGCATGAGGGCTTATCGCGACTCCCTGTCTCTGCCTCAGTCTTTCCTCGCCGCGGTGGACAGTGGTTTTACTATCGCCCGCGATCAGGGGATGAAAGTCATCGTCCGCGGCTCCTACGGATCTAAAGGGCCGGGCGGCGACTACATCTCATATCAGGATCCACCCAGGGTACATATAAAAAACCACCTCGAACAACTGGCTCCGGTTTTTGCCGCCAACGCCGATGTCATCGCCCTCTTTGAGGCCGGCTTTATCGGTCCGTGGGGCGAATGGCACGCCACGGAGATTGCAGAGAACTACGATCTCGGCAAGGAGATGATCTTCCACATCCTCGACCACACCCCCGCCGACCGCCTGATATTGGTCCGCAATCCCCGCTTGAAACAGCAGGTCTTCAAGCGGGGTTTGCTCAAGAGCTTGCTCTTGCGGATTTTCGGGCAAAACGGCGACGGCTTTGCAGTGGTGGACGCCGGCAATGCCTACAGTGGCAAACGCGTCGCCCGCGTCGGCCACCACAACGACTGCTTTCTCTCCTCGCCGGACGATTTCGGTACCTATGGGCAGGGGGAGATGATACAGGCAGAGGAAACGGCGTATATAGCGAATGAAACCCTTTACACCGCATTCGGTGGGGAGACCTGCCAGCCGCACCCCCGCAACGATTGCGGGTCGGCGATTGCCGAATTGGAAACCCTCCATGCCAGCTATCTCAATAGCGGCTACAACCGCAAGGTGCTCAAAAAATGGACCGAGCAAGGATGTTTTGACGAGGTGCAGTGGAGGCTGGGCGCGCGGCTGGTTATGACCCGGAGCCGGATTGCGGCCAGCGCTCGTCCTGGTGATCAACTCGCAGTGGAGATCGATCTGGACAACCGGGGTTTTGCTTCGCTCTACAATGCCCGCGATGTGGAGATCGCACTGGAGAACGAGGCGAGCGGAGCGGTCCGGGCGTTTACCGTCGACGCCGATCCGCGTTTGTGGAAACCGGGGGAATCGCACGCGATTGTCGTTCCGGTTCCGTTGCCTGCCGATATGGCACCGGGCGCGTATACGGCGTATTTGCACTTACCCGATCCCAGCCCCAGGCTCCGCGACGACCCGCGATATGCGTATCGAATCGCCAATATAGGAATCTGGGATGAGACGCGCGGCTACAACAAATTGGCCAGTGGTATTGTTGTCGAGGGGGCAAAATAGGGTCCGTACGCTCCGCAATGCAGTTCTCTTCAAGCGCGGGGGGTGAAAGATAATGGAAAGGCTAAGGAACTGCGGTTGACATTCAATTCCGATAAAATGCAATGACCCACCCTGAGCTGTCGGCAGTCGCCCGGTTTTACGATGCGCGGCAGGTAGGTAACTCGGGCCCCCTTGGCTTCCGGCGCACATCCGAGTTGGGGAAGCTGCTGACTTGCCTGACATCGCTCGTCCAGACCGAACTATTGATCCCCGGTCAGAGCCGCTTTCTGGATCTGGGTTGTGGCGACGGTCGGGTAAATGTCCTGTTCAGCTATCTGACTGAAGTCTCGGTAGGTGTCGAGCAGGACCAGTGGACACTAGACGAGCATCTTCCGCTCAAAAGGAAGCTGGGCGTCCAGCTGGACGATTTGGGGTTGCCCCGACCGCCAGACAACATCCGGCTTTTCTGTGGCGACTCCACCTCCCAGTCGGTTCACGGCGCGATTCGGGAATCGGTAGGTCTGGAACTGGCGGACTTCGATCTGTTTTATGCCTTCGTGGCGGGCCCGGATCCCCTGGCCGAACTGGTGGCGACGCGCGGCAAGCCCGGGTCGGTGTATCTCGTCTTTAGTATGAACAGGATCTTTCCCAGGTATCCCGGGTTGCGGCTGGTCGAGGCTTTGAGTCCACTGGGCGACGTGCTGGCAGTGTATCAGAAATAGACGGAGGCGTGAGGAAATGAGACCGAATCCTCGATGGGATATCAATATCCTGGACGAAGAAAACGTGAAAACGGTTAGGGGGTCGATGCGGGGGTCAGTGGTCCCATTCGCCATTTCCCGGATCGAGATATCAGCGTAGTTCTTCTATCGAACAGGGAAGAGGGTGTATGGGATGCCGTGTGGAAGATCCACGAGATGGTGGTTGCCGGGGAATGGGGAATGTGTTAGGCGGGTCCGCTTTCTTGTTTCAGGTCGTCCGGCTTTTTTTGTGGAGGTGAAATGGGATATCAAATCTACTTCCGAATCAGCCGTGGAGGAATGGGTATCCCTTACGAACTGGCCAAAACAGAATTTATAGCGGTTTTCCATCGTTTTGATCTGGAAGTCAAGAAGGAACTGCGGGCACGCCATCGGATGTGCATCGAACTTCCACTCCCGCCCGACAAGATTGCAGCCCTCGCGCACAATCTCGGTTATACAGAAGCTATCCTCCACCAGCGTCACGAGCCTTATCATGGTGAAGTAATCTGTCCCGTTCGAAATGAACGCTGGCTTGTTGGTTGGATTCGCGTTGGTGAGTGGAAGGTGTATCAAACAGAGGTATACGTTCAGAACAAGGAATCGCTTTTGGCGGATGCGCCGAACAGGCGGGTGTTTGAGATCCAACAGGAGGGAGAGAGGCGTTTTGTTTTTGGACACCACGCTCATCGAGCGGTGTCTGCTTTAGATGCGCGGTTCTTGTATAACATAGCTAACCCCCAACCCGCGGATGCCATCCTGGATCCCTTCGCCGGAAACGGAGGGCTCGTCATTGAGGCGAAACGGCGCGGACTCAGGATAGCCGTCTCCGACATCGACGAGGGTTTGTCGCCAGGACTCTCAGCACTTGAACCGGAAGCGTATTTTGTTGCCGATGCACGTTGTCTGCCGTTATGCACCAATTCTTTTGATCTTGTTGTCACAGAGCCGTCTTTTCGGAGTCCCTACCGTCAAGCCGTAATGGATTCGCTGACGGAACTCGGTCGCGTTCTAAAACCCAAGGGACGGCTGATCTTGCTAATCGCCATGGATATGTCCCATGGAATCCAGACGTCGTTTGAGAAGATGGGAGCGAATGTCGAACTCATCGGCGTCATTCCTCGGGGAGGTGGGCGGAAGTGCCCGGTATTGGAGATCACACTTCTCTGAATAACCGCGACTCAATCGTAGTGGTGGAATCCTCAAATTTCGGCGTAGATCTCGAGCATATTGCCTTCGGGATCGGAAAAGTACACGGTTCGGTGTCCCCTGGGCTGGTCAGTTGGCGGGTCCAGGATTTTTACGCCCTTGTCGACGAGTTGGTCGTAGCTCAGATCGACCTCGGATGGCGACACCAGAAAAGCAATCTGCACACCGGGTAACTCCGCACGGACACCACAGCCATCGTATGCTCGCGTGCGCTGGCGCAGGGAAAACAGCACGGATCCGGCGCGGAACGTCAAGCCGGTAGCTGATTCGGAATCGATTGGAAAGGCAAATAGATCCTGATAGAATGCCTTCATGCGTTCCAGGTCATCGCAGAGAACGATCACGTAGTTCAGCTGTCGCACGGATGTAAGCATGGATAAGTCTCCTGTCTTTAGATACCTATGGGGTCACTCCAGATCTTAAGCAAAGGAAGCGAGATTGGGCAGGATGGATGAATCGAAATGCTACTTCTGTGAAGTCGTATGGGCGATCGAAGAGTGAAATCAGCCGGTACCAGGAGATGGCCAGACGGTCTGGATATCTCGTTTAGACCCGTTGTGTGCAAACCAACGCAATGCCACGCAACTATTCCCACTTCATTGTGCTCCATATGGCATTCATATAACATATTATATTTTATCAGTTTATAAAAGACTAAGCACAATCCCCATCTGTTTGGCATGCTCTATGCAATGATATGGTTGGAGCCCCGGCGTGAAACGAGCCCCGGGTCTTCTTGCCGAAACGCCCATCCACCCGTGGGGATGCGGTCATGAATAGACCTTTTGTAACCGCACAGGTACAGCATATTCCAGACGGAATCTATAAGGGTTCTGATCAACTTCAAGGAGGGGCAGATGAGTCTTGCGGTTCCCCAAGTCCATCTTCGATCTGACTCGTTTGGCAGGAGAAATCTTCACCGGAGTGTGACTTTGCTGAGTGTGAGATTCTAGGTTGAGATAACACCGGCATTCTACGGCAATTCCAGGCTTAGAAAGAAGAGGATTATATGAGAGTCATTCTTTTATCTTGTAGCGTTGGGACCCTTCTTCTTTTGACAGGATGTGCAACCGTTATCCATGGGACAAGAGAGAAGGTTATGGTTAGTTCCACACCTACGGCTGCCCAAGTTATGATCAAAGGGGTCCCTGTCGCATCGACCCCAAATATCATTGAACTCAAGCGGAAAGACACGGATATCGTTCTGCGCTTTGAGACAGAAGGCTATGAACCCAGCGAAGTAATCTTGAACCGTACATATAGTGGATGGATTGTGGGCAATCTCGCTATTCCCATGATTGGGATTTTGGGGGGAGCTATTGACTTCGGTACCGGTGCCGCCTACAAGCTTTCTCCTACCGAGGTGTACATAGGCCTGCAGAAGCAGGGAATGAGAGAGGATGATTCGTCGAGGGGGTGGGAGGTAGTAGTTGTAACCCCAGACACTTCCTCACTATACATAAAAGAAAAGGCTGATTCGACTCAGATACAGGGATTTGCAGTATACCAAGGTGAAGATGGAAAACCCATCCCCACTCGGTCCGTACAACAGGGCACTACATCCATTGCTCCAAGTTCGAAAGCTGGCTCCTTTGTCGATGCTGCCGATAGAGATTTCTATGTCGTACCCTATCTTGGTTTATCAACTCTCGTTGGTGTAATAGGGATTGAGTTTCGGTATAAGCATTGGGGGGTTGATATGGGTTATTTAGCGGGTCAGATCGTAAATGTTGATCACTCTCTATCCGGCGGTTTCAGGTATTATTCCGATCCGAATCGTAGTTCCTGGTTTATGGGTTTAGGAGGAGGTATGGCACTAGATAAACCAAAACAACATGAAAACTTTTGCCCCGGCAGTAGTAAGTATGAGTGCGATGTCGGTTATGTGCTGGACATGTATATGGGTATTATGTTGGGTTATTGCTGGAAATGGTCAAATGCTTTAAACCTGAATGTAGGAATTGGACCGACTAAGCTGAAATGGAAGAAAATCAAAGACGGCGATAGAGGTGATTATCTCCCCATGTTTGAATTGGCCATGGGATATTCTTTCTAGGTCACAAAACACGTGATAGCCATCCGCGGTTAACGCAACATCATTCGTGCATCGATCTCCACACCACCCTCCTCAAACCTACCGATAAGTGCTCGTGTGAATCCGCATCGTGCGGGGTTGGCTCCATCGATGACATCCAGCTATAAGTGAAAGGGAGTAGACGATGACTCCTGAAAACAGTCAACTCGATAAAGGATTCTTGGGGAAATGGATTTGGGTCACAGGCATCGCATGGCCAGTTGGAATCATTGTTTCCATCATCGTGGCACACATCGTGAATATCGTCTATCCCAAGGAAACGAATTTGGTTGTGGGACTTTGCGTGGGTGCCGTTGTAGGATATTCACAATGGTCTGTGCTGAAAAAACAGGCTCAAATCAGTAGCTTTTGGGGATTGGCATGCTCCATCGGTATGGGAGTGCCATTCATGGTGGTTGTGATTTTAGATGAAGTCGGAGTTGAAGTTCCTGATTCGACCAATGTAGAATCTTTGGGTCGAATTGTTATTGGTGTTATAGGAGGTTTGCTCAGTGGTCTGCTTCAGGTCCGTGTATTACGAAATCACTATGCAAAAGCATGGTGGTGGATGCTTGTCAGTGCTGCGGGGTGGGGGCTTTGTTGGTTAGCCTGTTCAATAGGAGCCCCTTGGGTCGCCGTCATAGGATTCTTCTCAGGTGGGATTATCCTTGGTCTCGTGACAGGGTTAGGTCTGTTGTGGATACAAGAAAACTCGTAAGCGTTCAGTTCCCTATGGATTTTCTTGGATCAGAAGGGTGAGGAATTACTCAGAGGAAAGGCCATGAGTTGGAATGGGCAACAGCGATGGAGCCGGCTGTCCTCTGCAGGCAGCCTGACAG